>Ga0334889_1001592_pt1 | contig 29253 bp, 25 predicted proteins | sample GraSluR1_MG_2_FD_207222 | JGI IMG/M metagenome (GOLD analysis project Ga0334889, IMG submission 207222) | Sludge microbial communities from methane-producing bioreactor in Wageningen University, Netherlands - Granular Sludge_8_08-R1 | ecosystem: Engineered > Bioreactor > Anaerobic > Unclassified...
CGAGGTCCGAAATCGCCGACCGCTGTCAGGCGACTGCTACCCGCCGATGGTCAAACACCTGACCGTTCCTTCGACCGGAGCCGATCCGAAAATCTTGGCTGTTAGGCGCTTGACAAGCGCACGTAGGTCCCCTGTGAATCGCTCATCATGCCTCCTCACGCATGAGGCGCAGTGCAGTGCGCGTGCGCATCGCTGCATCCGAGCCATGGATCTCCGAGATGCCGCTCCGGCGGAAGACAAACAGCCGGTCAGACAACTCCGTGGACGAAAGGTCGTGGGTGATCAAGATGATCGTACAATACTCGTGGAGCCCTGCCAGCACAGAGTGAACGGCCTCCTTGGCCACCACGTCCAGGTTGTTGGTCAATTCGTCAAGGATCAGGGTCTCCGGGTTGCGGACCATGGCCCGGGCGATCCCCAGCATCTGCAACTCACCGCCGGAACAGCTCCCCGGCGAGAGGCTCGTATGAATCCCAGACCGATGCGCTTCGAGAAACCCCCGGAATCCGCACTGGAGCAGGGTCGCCTCGACATGGGATTCCGGGATACTCTGGTCACGAAGTCGCACATTCTCCAGGAGGGAATCTCGATACACGACGATATTCTGGGGAACGATTCCGGGCTTCCGATCGCTGGCCTCGATCGTCCCAAGCACAGGTTGGTACGCCCCAGACAGCAGTTTCGCGAGCGTACTCTTCCCCGTCCCATTCCTTCCCAGGAAACAGACGAACTCGCCGGGGCTGATGCTGGCCGAGAAGTCGGCGATGACCGCAGGGGCGTCAGGGGCATAGCGGAAGGTCAGGGATTCGATGTGAAAGGCGGGGGGATGGGATGCGCCGGAGCCCAACTCGCTGGCCCGGCGCGCAGGCGGCTGGGGGCATGGGAGCATAGCGGCGTCGCCAGGCACATCGGGAGGGGACAACACCTCCCGCAGCGAGTTCGCGTATTCCAACCCGACGCCGACCTGGGGCAGCACGAAGATGACTTGGGACAGGCCACCCAGCACCTGTGCGATGAGCAGATCATACATAACGATATCGCCGACGGCCAGTCTGCTATCCAGGAAGAGGAACGTGCAGCCCAGCAGCACGGCCGCGCGAACCCCCCAGATCTCCAGCGCCACCAGGGCCTTATAATCGGCGATCTTCTGCTGCTGTCCGCACTCGGATTCGGTGGCCTGCACGATGCTCGATACGATGAGCGGCTTGAAGAGGGGCGCCACCCCGAACACTCCCAGGATCGGCAGCATCTCTATCAGCCCAAGAAGGACCTCGCTCTGGCGATAGAAGGTTTCTCGCACCTGTCGGGTTTGGGCTACAAGGGCTCGGCCGAGGAGGCGGTGGGTCACAGCGGCTGCGCCGATCACCATTGCCAGGACGGCAGACAGCAGCGGCGCCTTCCACAGGATCAGCATCAATGCCCCGAAGAAGAAGACCAAGAGCCCCAATCCCGTTTCCAGCAGCATCTGACATGTTGATTGGATGACCGGGATGTCCCTGGACAACTTCTGCATCCAGACCCCTGGGGAAGAAGCGTCGCGCACAAGGACAGGCAAGTCCTGGACGTGGTCCCAGACAAGTTCCTTCAGGCGTCTGGCCTGGACAGCGAACGCCAGAGCCGACAGGCGCTCGTTTCCCCAAGAAACCAGGAGCGCCAGCAAGGCGAAGAACAAGACACCACCCGCCAACAGGTAGACCCTGCGGCCAGACTCGCCGCCAGAAACGGCCGAAATCAATGAGCCGAAGAGCATCGGCGAAACCAGGTCAGGCAGGCGGCCGAGCACACCGAGCAACACGAGGAAGCGCTTGTGGGGCAGGGCCGCGAAGACTGTGCGCATGGGGGTCGAAGGGAAAACGCCCCTCCTCAGCATGCTCATGATCCGATGGGCCGGGAAAACGGTGGGACGGTCTCCAGCAACCGAACGGCCCTTTCCGCATCTTCCAGCTCATCCCGGGTTAATGGTTGACCGCTGGCAATTCGGCGCTCCACGCGCTGCATGAACAGACGGCTGCACGCCCTGGCCTTCGCCTGGATGGCTCGGCACCTGGTCGCCCTGGACGCGGAACGGTAGATGGTCCCGTAGAGTCGGAGGTTCTCGCCAAAACAATTCTTGCAGTTCTTATGGATCGGACACTCCCGACACTCGGGGTCAAACGGAACGCTGGTCACAGACTTCAGATGCTCCCAGGCCCAGCGCGCCATCCTGGCCCCGAGCACCGGAGTCGAGAAGACGTGACAGATGCACGGCGAGCCGTCGGCGTCGTAGGCAACGATGTTGTTGGCCGCCCCGCAAAAGGCAGCCTGGCGAATGGGATACTCCGGGAAGAAGTCGCCGATGCGAAGCGAGAACAGACCACAGTCGACAGCCTCTTCCGGCTGGTCCACATAGTCCGGAATGAGGTCCGTCAACTCACGTTCCAGGACGGCGGCCGCCTCCGCAGTCCACTCGAAGCCTTCCCCGACCACAGCCTCGAAGAGGACCCCCGCGCGGTTCAACTCGCGGACGGTCTCGGCCAGAAGGTGAACAGAATCTCGGAAGAGGACGACCTTGACCCGGCTTGTCGGCCAGTTCTCACAGAAGAAGTCCCACAGGGGCGCGCTCCTGGTCCGATTGATCCGGTTCATGGTCGACAGCCCATCCATGCTCAAACCCACGCGGATTCGGGTGCGGTTGGCGGCAAACCAGCGTTCCATCTCCCGAGTGAGAAGGGTGCCATTGGTCCGCACGGTCAACTCATAAGGGACGGACGGCTCGTGAGACCAGACCCACTCGGACAGATCGCGAATCAGCGCGAAGTTCTGCAGGGGCTCGCCCCCCATGTACGCGATTTCCATCTGCCGGGTAGGCCCCTCGGCCGCAATCTGCGCAAACTCATCCTCGAGGATGCGCCGAGCGACCCCTGCGGACATCAGGCCAGGAGTCTTGTGGGACTGGTAGCAGTACTGGCAGCTCAGATTGCATGTCTGCGAGACCATCAGGATGACCTGTCGCCTGTCTGGAGGACCAAGAAATTCCATTTGCACTGCCCCCAGGATATGCCGGCCACGGCGGGTCCACGCGGCCCCCCCCGCCGTGGCCAGCGTCTAGATCACATCAGTGTGCGATTGCACAAGGGTGGATCAACGGCACGTATACCAGCAGCTCCCGGAGTTCCCGTCGCAATAAGTTCTGCAGGTATTGGTGCAGAAGTGGTTGCATCCGCCCGAACAAGTCAAGCAACCGTTAATGCTGTCTGCGGAAGCCACCGCAATCGTGCCGTTCTCATCCCTATAGGCTTCTAGCAGGGTGCGAAGCCTGGAGACTTCCATCTTGTCGATATTCATTGTTCGATTCTTCCTTCTTCTTCTGTGCGCAGAAGCGTGGACGATATGCCATGTCTCTGTGCTGCAGTTGACCTAAGGGGACCAGTTGAGGTCAGGATGCCGCAGGCACGTCTGTCTATGTCATGCTTGGCCTCCCTTCCTCCAAATCGGCGCGACGGAAGGGCGCGCGCGACTTGGACAATGACAATTCCTCCAGGACCGGGTAGGCATCGAGTGCGCACTGGCCATGCTGGGCCTCGTCGGCACTCAGGGACTCTCTGCGGGTAGCCAGCACACTGATCTGGAATTCGCAGGAAGCGACTGCTTCGGCCAGGATCATCTTGCACCAGCGGAAATCTCGCTTGGACAGCTCGCCGCGGAATCTATAGTTGAAGCCCATGCAGGTGGGGCAATAATTTCTCAGACAGCATTCGCGGCAACGGGGATCGTCGGCGACACCGTCGCAAGACCAATCGACTTTGGACGCTTCAAGTGCGTTCTCCGGACCGAGGACGACGGGCGAAAACATGTGACACCCGTAGCTCCTGCCGTCGACATCGTAGCAGACCATGTGGACCCCTGATCCGCAGAACCGCCGCTGGTAGCCGAACGAAGGAGCCGTCACTCCAATCAGGGATCGCGTCAGCACATTCGCCGGGAGGAGATCCGGGTTCTGAAGATAGGTCTTCGAAAGCAGTCGCAACTGCTCGAGGTAGAGATCCGCGTCGGCGTCACTCCAATCAATCCCTTGGGCCAGGGAGGCCGACAAACGATAGCCCTTCCGTTGGGCTTCGATGATGCCGGCGGCGAGATGGGGTAACGATTCTTTGGAAATCGTCATCTTGAATCCTTGCTCCGGCCACACCTCGTGAAAGAAGGCCGAGTCAACAGAATGCAGTCCAACTCCCCTGTTCATGCGCTGCATGTCGGTGCTGCCGTCGTAACTGAGGCCAAGCCATACCGTGTTACGATGCTCCCGGAACCAGGCTTTGCGATCCTCGTCCAGCAGCGTGCCATTGGTGGTCGCAAAACAGATAAATGGGACGGAGATTCCCCCAGACTCTAGCCACTCGACGACCTCTCTGATGAGGCCGAAGTTCATCAGCGGCTCACCGCCCATGAAATCAACCTCCAGTTCTTCGAGGCGAGGGTCCTCACGAACCAGGGCTGCTTCCCTCTCGATGATCGAGCGGGCCATGTCGAAGGACATCGCGCTGCCATCCTTGAAGGCCTCATAGCAATAGGTACAGTTGAGATTGCAGGAGCGCGTCACCATCAGCATACAGGTTCGGCGCTTCAGATCTTCGTGACTTCTTTCGAATATCGGATGTATTGACATTGTGCCTCCTGGCATCGTCCTTGAATTCTGCCCTTTGACTACCAGAGGCCTGAGCCTCTTGAGGAATGCTCCTATGGAAGATGACTGCAGATGACCCCGACTCCGTCCCCTCGCTGCGCGCCTCCACCCCGCCGGATATCTCTGTAGACCCGAGACGGGGATGGCCATTACAGGGTTGAGGTGGATCGGAGCATGGCGTCAAATGATCCCCAATGCTCGTTGAGGCGACCTTCTCTCGCCTTTTAGGGGCAGAAAGGCGCCTGCCGGGGCCTATCCGGGTATGGCGTACCCCTCGAAGGTCCCAGAACTGCGGGAACAACTCATTGAGGCCATGTCATCCTTTGCCAACCGCCGACCCCGAAGGAATCGCCAATGTTCCCGGCGAGTGAAGCAGAAGATGTCCAAGTGGCACATCAAGCGCAGTTGCCACTGTGAGTCCCGCGTGTAATTCGCGCAAGAACTCGATTTAGTGCCCATTTTGCTGGAGTTCGGGCCCTAAGTCATGGGCATTGCCTCTAAACCCGGATCAGCGACGGGCATGACAATATTGAAGGCTCTGGGGCGCTGGCGAATCTTCACGAGAAGCCGGAAGACCCGGCCCTGAGATCCTGTAATGACGTCCGTGCCCCCGGGTCTACCTGCAAGGCACGTCCAGGCCCCCGAGGCGCGCTTCTCTGCCCGCCGTAAGGACATGCGCCGGCAGCGCAGAATGCCCCGCCAGGCGCCAGCCCTGACGAAGACCGAATGGACGTGACGACCATGGCCTTGGGAGGGTACAGATGAATCTGGAAGATGTGCGGAAACCGGGAACCCCCGGGTCGGAACAAGGCAGACTGTTTGAGCCCACGTCGGAGTCGAAGCCCGACGAAAGGAACGAAACCCGGCCCGAGCCCAACGCGGAACCGCAGGCCGACCCCAAGCGGGCCGAGGACCCCGACCGAGATCTCACACCGGCAAAGGCGGTTGCCGAGGCCACCGCGGAGTGGGAAATCGACGCCCCCAGCGAGGCCGCCGTGGCGGACCTGGAGCCGCCGCCCCAGCCCACCCCGCCGGCGCCCCCTGTGTGCCTGGCCCTGGCGGGCTGGCTGGAAGCGGCTGCGGCCACCCACCCGGGGAAGTTGCGCTCGAGCAACGAGGACCGCTTCCTGCTGGAGACCTGGGGTGACGCCTCCCCCGCCGTGGTGGTCGCCGTCTTCGATGGCATGGGAGGGCACGGAGGAGGCGACCTGGCCGCCCAGATCGCCTGCCACAGCCTGAGGCATCACCTGAAGGTCAATCCTGCGCCAGACAGGGATCCAGACCGCTTCGAAGCTCTGCTGAAAGCGGTGTACGATGCCGACCGGGACATCCACTGGCGAGCCAGGCTGGAGCTGGGACGCGGCAGCATGGGGACAACCGTGATCATGGCCGTGCTCACCCCCGATGGGGGACTCCATCTGCATTGCGGCGACTCGCGGTTGTACCACTATCGGGACGGGAAGGCGATCCGGCAGACCAAGGACCACACCATCGTCCAGGTCCTGTTGGACCATGGAAAGATCACACCCGAAGAAGCGGCCACCCATCCGATGCGAGCCCAGTTGACCTCATGTCTGGGTGGCGGCGGCGACCCGGGCAACATGGTGGTCGAACCCACATGGAGCCGGGAAGGACCCCAGCAGGCCGCGCGCCTGGACCTGCAGCCCGGGGACGTGCTGCTGCTGTGCAGCGACGGCCTGTGCGGCGAGGTTCCCGCCGAGGATCTGGACCGACTGGTGGCCGACTTCGCCCAGGACCCCAAGGCGCTGGTCGAGAGGTGCATCCAGGCTGCCCTGGACGCAGGAGGCCACGACAACGTGACCGTCGTCGCCCTGCGCTGGTGCCAAGAGGCGCACCCAGACAGTGCCGACCAGTCCGCAACAGACACGCAGACAGAACAGGATGCTGACCTGGGAACCGACGGACAGATGGACCCGAAGACGGACCAGCAGACTGAACGGGAGGTCGAACAGGAGACGGGACAGCCGTGACCCGAAACGGGCAGGCAGCCCCTCCCTCCCCCAGGGGGAGTCGAAGGGGCTGCCTGCGCGGGAACTCCAACGAAGACGGCTCTCAACCAGGCGGGCCCGCAGCCTGAGCCATGGAAAATGGCCTCCCCGGGGCGTGACGAGTGTCCGCATGTCCGGGAAGGCCGGGGTCATCTTCGGCCCCGCGGACAAGCCGCGAGGCCGGGCTCGGAGACGATGGTCAGGAGCATGGCGCGGCTGGAAGGACCGTAATCCCACCGGTCTGGCCCAAGACGGCTGGAACCGTCCGGCCCCTGGGCTGGCCAGGCGGAAGCCGAGATTGTCGTTGCGGTTGTCGGGGGTCCAGTTGTTGCGGTAGGCCGCGCGAGCGTCCTGCGCCTCGTTGTTCCACGAACCGCCCCGGTTCACCCGGTTCGAGCCCGAAAGTCGCCTGGCCCAGGGCCGGCTTCGCGACGGCCCAGGGCCCGGCGACTCCGCTGATTGATGACACGCCAATGGTTCGAGGGTTCAAGAGCCGAGGGTTCGAGCCCGCTGCCTACGGCAGCGACCTGGCAAGGCGGAAGCCGAGGTAGTCGTAGCGGTAGTCGGGGTCGTAGTAGTTGCGGTACGCCGCCCGCGCGAACAGCGCGTCGTAGACCACGACCCGCCGCGGAGCACCCGGTACGAGCCCGAACCAGGACCCACAGGGCCCGTCACCACACCCGACGGATAGGTGAAATCAAACCAGTCCCAGCACCACTCCCACACGTTCCCCAGCGTGTCATACAAACCCCAGGCGTTGGGCTGCTTCTGACGCACCGGGTGGGTCGTGCTCCCGGAGTTGCTGCTATACCAAGCCACGTCGTCCAGGTTCCCGTAGCGGGCACCCGTCGTCCCCGCCCGACACGCGTACTCCCACTCCGCCTCCGTCGGCAAACGGAAGCCAGGACACGACAGGCCCTTCCACGTCACGTCCTCCCCGTTCACCACGTAGGCCTCCTCCAACCCCACCCTCCGCGACAGCGCGTTGCAGAACGACACCGCCTCGAACCACGACACCTGCTCAACGGGCCGGTCCAGGTCCTGGAATCCGGATGGGTTGGCTCCCACCACCGCCGCATACTCGGCTTGGGTCACCGGCACCTCCCCCAGCAGGAAGCCACGGCTCAGCACCACCTCGTGATGGATCTCATCATCAAATCGCCCCTCTTCGCCCGCCGGGCTCCCCATCCGGAAGCGCCCCGCCGGCAGCCCCACCAGCACCGGGCCGCCTCCCTCCACCTGGAAGCGTTCCCGCCCCTGCGCGTTGCGACCCAGCGCCACCAGGCCACGAGGCGCGGAGGGCACCACCTCCGAGCGGGGCACCGAGACCACTGAGGGCCGCGGTGCCGTGGGCGAAGACCCCGTGGACAAGGCCTCCAGCACCTGCTGTGCCGTCCAGCGCGCCCGCGGGTCCTTCACCAGGCAGCCCCGCACCACCGCATCGAAGGGCGAGGGCAGGTCCGGGGCGATCGTCGGCTCCCGAGCCATCATGGCCTTGACCAGCGCCACATCGTTGGAGGCGGTGTAGGCCAGCACCCCCGTCAGGCACTGCTGCAGCATCACGCCCAAGGCCCACACGTCCACCGACGCGCCCACCATCTCGTCCAGGGTCTCCGGCGCCCGGTACAGCGGGGTTCCGCTTTGATGAACCGTGCGCACCAGGATTCCGTCCACCGGCCGCACCAGACCAAGGTCCCCCAGCTTCCAGCGCCCGTCGGCATAAAGCACGTTGTCCGGCTTGATGTCCCGATGCACCACGCCCCGCCCGTGCAACCAGGCCAAGGCCTCGGCCACGTCCCGCGCCATCCGACCCGTCTCCGCCGCGCCCAGCCGGTCGGGCCGCTTCAGGCAGTCGCCCAGCGAATGCTCGGCCAGCTCCATCGTCAGGTACAGGTAGCTCTTCCCCACCCCCGGGGCGGCCACCTCGCCAAAGGCCAGGTGGCTCAACAGCCCCGGGTGGCTCCGCGTCAAGGCCGCTCCCGCGCGCATCTCCGACAGAACCGACTTGCGCGCATCCGAGTCCCGAGGCTGCAGCAACTTCACGGCGCACTGCCCCACCACCTCGGTCCCCACCACCTCATCGGCCGCGAACACCCAACCGAACGCGCCGTTCCCACAAGAACGCGCCAGCCGATAACGCCCATCCACCAACCAACCCAAAGCCGCATCCTGGTCGAACAAAGCCGTCCCCACTCGTGTGGACACTCCAGGCCGAGGAGACACCGACACCACCGAAGTCTGTGCCAAGGCCGGCGACGACTCCTCCAGTGCCTCCAGCACCTGCTGTGCCGTCCACCGCTTCCGCGGGTCCTTCACCAGGCAGCCCCGCACCACCGCATCGAACGGCCGGGGCAGGTCCGACGCGATGGCCGGCTCCTGCGTCGCCGAGGCGTTAATCAACTCATACGCCGTAGACCCCGAATAGGGCAGGACGCCGGTCAGGGCCTCTTGTAGCGTCACTCCCAGGGACCACACGTCCGAAGCCGTTGAAACCTGCCTGGCCCAGCCCTCCGGCGACATGTACAGCGGAGTCCCGCAAAATCCGTCGGCGTCGCACAGTTCACCCTCCACGATCCGCACCAGCCCCAGGTCCCCCAGCTTCCAGCGGTTCCCCGCGCGGAACACGTTGCCCGGCTTGAGGTCGCGGTGCACCACGTTCTGCCCATGCAACCAGGCCAGCGCCTCGGCCACGTCCCGCGCTACTCCCAGGGCCTCCCCCACCGCCAGCCGACGCCCGGCCTGCAGGCGATTGGAGAGCGTCCCCTCGCACAACTCCATGACCTGGCAGAGCACACCCTCAAAGGGCCCATCCGGGACATCGAAGGCCCCGTGGAACTGCACCAACCCCGGGTGTGAAAGGCGGGCGGCGGCGTTGAAATCCCGCAGGAGGGCCTTCCGGTGCTCGAAAGTCTTCGGCCGCAGGACCTTGATGGCATACAAGGCCCTGAACTCATCATCCAACATCTGCTCGGCGGCGTACACCCAACTGGAGGACCCCTCGCCCAGGAACAAGGTCAACCGATACTTCCGGTCCAGCACCTCGCCCAGCAGACTCTCGGGCTTGAACATCGCCTTTTCCTCCACTTGAACCCCCTCCAACCTTCGAAACCCACCCGCAAGCCCCTGCCCCGGGCACGCCTCAGGCCCTGCCCGCGAAGGCCGAGCGCGGCCCCCAACGCGCACGTCACACCCGTGGAGACCCGGCCCGATGGCAGACATTACAAAGATCCACCTCATACCCGTAATGGAAGTGGGGTAGATCACCTGCTTGGAACACGGGTAGGCAGCGAGAACACAGCTATTGACGCCCACACTTGAAGGCCACTCCTGGGCCAATCCTGACCAGGATCGGTGGCCGGTAGGGATGCGGTGAGCCGGGGTGTCTGTGCCCTTCCGGTGGCACCAGGTGCTGCGAAAGGCAAACCGATGCGATTCGGGTCTGGCCCGCAGACGCCCCGAGCCGCTCTCCGCACCTTCTTACAAGCCCCGATCGTCCCGCATCCATTTCAAGAATTCGATGGTCGCGGCGATGAAGGTGTTAATCATGTCATCCAGGAGTTCCTGATGAACCCCTTGTTCCAGATCCACATTGAACTCACAGCAGACATCCGCCCGATTATCTGACTCGGAAATCCTGAGATACGTTGCAGGCCAGCGATGAGAGGAATTCCAGTTATTACAGGCATCCATGCAGGCAGCCCACTGGCTTCTATCATATTCCTTCTCCGGAAACGCCAACATGGCCAGAATTTCATCATTTTCTCCCTTGGCCATGACAAAGCACGCGAACTGTATCCCCTCCCCCGTGAACCGGAGCATGATATCACCCTCCGAATCGGTGAAGTAACGGCGCTCATACTTCTTCATGTGCGCAATGATTCTTTCATTGTTGAAGGGGCGAACCGTGCTCATGGACATACCTCCTCATTGTTCCTGGCCAACCGGGGAGTTGGGGCGAACACGCCCAACTCTGCCTGGCTGCCTATCTGTCTGACCGTCGGCCAGGCCTTTCATTACAAACTTGTCAGAAGAAACCACGATGGATCATCGCCCAGGGTAGCGCTGATCCAAGAATGCCTGCAGGTCTGCCTGAAGAGCCAATGGTGGCTTCGGCCGCGTCTGCGCCGCCGGTGGTGCCTTGCTGGCGGCATCGCGGTCTCCGTTGAGCAGACGATCCAGGTCCTCCAGGAGGCCGGGCGTCGACGTGGACTGCGGGCGCAGCCCCGAAACCACGGAGGGCCGACCCGCTGCGGGCGACACCCCGGACAGCACCCCCAACACCTGCGCGGCCGTCCAGCGGGCCCGCGGATCCTTCACCAGGCAGCCCCGCACCACCGCGTCGAACGGTGGCGGCAAGTTCGGCACAATCGTCGGGGCTCGAGCCACCAGGGCCTTGACCAAGGTCTTCTCGTTGGAGGCGGTATAGGCCAACACCCCCGTCAGGCATTCTTGCAGCACCACTCCCAAAGCCCACACGTCCACCGACGGGCCGACCAGGTCGTCCAGAACCTCCGGAGCCATGTACAGCAAGGTGCCACGGCTCTCGCTGGCGTTCACCAGGCTCCCCTCCACCGCCCGCACCAAGCCCAGGTCTCCAAGCTTCCAGCGGTCCTCCGCACGGAATACGTTGGCTGGCTTGAGGTCCCGGTGCACCGCACGCTGCCCATGCATCCAGGCCAACACCTCAGCCAGGTCCCGCGCCACGGCCAGAACCTCCTCTGGGGCCTGGCGCCGGCCTGCCCGCAGACGGTCCTGAAGAGTCCCTTCGGCCAGTTCCATGGCCAGGCACAGAGCCCCGGCGCACACCCCCTGTTGAACGTCGAAAGCGCCACGAAAACGCAGGAGACCAGGATGCGAAAGCCGGGCAGCGGCGATGAACTCATTGAGGACCAGGCGTCCCTGTTCCTGGGTCCTCGGACGCAGAAGCTTGACCGCGCAGGTCCCAATCATCTTGCCGGCGACCAGTTCCTCGGCCAGGTAGACCCAACCGAAAGAGCCCTCGCCCAGGAAGCCCACCAGCCGGTAGCGCCGATCCAGCACCTCGCCCACCAGACCTTTGGGATTGAACATCGCGTTCTCCTTCTATCAACCCCGGCCTCAAGCGATCCCGATTTCGAAGGGCGCCCCGAAGGCCCCTGCCGGGCCAGGCCCGGACGGAGCCTTCGGGGCCCGTGGGATTTCTGTCAGCAGAGGCCTGGGATGCCTGCAAGACCAGTTCCAAAGCAGCCGTCAGCCCTCAACGCCGACCCCGGCCGTCGCAGTTCGTGCAGATCCCGGTGGCGTTGCATCCGCCACAGCACGGGGCATCGCATCTGATCCCGTAGTGCAGACGATGCCGGGTTCCCCGACAGACGATACAGGAACCCGTGCCGCGGCACATTCCACAGACGGTATCACCCCTGGTGGGAACACCGCTACCGCCTTCAATTGACGGAGTCGAGAAGCCACTCCCCGGCGGAGGAGCCAAGACCTGGCCCAGACCACGGCACATCGTGCACGTGCCGGTGCGGCTGCAGACGGTACAGGGCCCCAGAGGCGACTCTCCGCTGCCCTGGCAATAGGAACAACGCCCGGTCATCTGACAACAAAAGCACGGCATCGCAGAAGAAAAGGGGTTGGGCAAGCCCATCGGAAAATCAAGGCTGGTCTGGGCACCAGTGGGTTGTCCAAGAAGAATGGCCAGGCCGATCACCACAACGGCCAGGACCCCAGAGAATCGTTTCTTGATCATCTTCGCCACCATCCTTTGAATTCAAAATCCTGGCAGCCCCGGAATACCGTGTTCTTCAGAGGCCTCCCCGCGAAATCAGGCACCCGAAGTGCTGCTTCCATGGATGACTGACCCGGGACACGAAGACCCATTACAGGATTCGCGCACAATCCTCAACCTGGCCTTCATGGCCGAGAGAGTCCCAGGGAGAGGGACTGGACTGCCCGAACCTCCGGGAGGGGGCCCGGTAAACAGAGGGGCGAAGTCTCGGACCAGGGATGGAGGGCCGAGGATTCGAGCCCCCTGCCCAGGCTGGGACCTTCAGGTGAAGCGGGCCACCGGCTCTTCGCTCTTGGTGAAGACCACCACGTGCTGAGGGCGGACCAGCGCTCCGTCCAGACGATAGCCCGGCACGACGGTGTCCTGAACCTGGTCGACCTGCTCGGGGCGCTCGGCCGGCACAGTGCCGACCACCCTCTGGGTGCGACAGTCGAAAGCTGCCTGCTCCTCCAGAAGCTCCATCCCCCGCTTCTCCAGAATCTGCCCAAGCTTGCGGTAGAGGTTGCGGAACTGCTTGCAGAAGAGCTCGCGGGTGACCTCGTGCTCGGTGGTGGCCATCATTCGCACCCAGTCCCGCAAGGGGATCAGCTCGTCGGTGTTGTTCTCCAGCCTCTGGTTGGCCCTGCGAAGCTGCTGGCCCCGCGACGCCTCATGCCGAACGAGTTGTTCCACCAACCCGGTCAGCGCCTCGAGAGCGCGCTCCAGATCCAGCTATTGACGCTCACTCTCTGTGGCCGCCTCTTGCCCACTTTCGCTGGCCGTGCCTGCGGCGTGAAGAAGGGGTCGGCCCAGAGGCCGGCCCCTTTGGGACTGGCCCCGCTTTGCGGGGCCAGTCGGTTTGGGTGGGCGTTCAGCTCAGCTCGGGGGGCAGCACCTCCGTCACCGCCTGATCCAGGCAACTCTGGTCCACCAGGTCCTTGGTCTCCAGGGCAGCCGCCATCAGGCAGTGCCACGCAAGCCGGTTGATCTGCCGGGCCAGGCCGTGGGTCAGCCGGTAGATCTCCCGGGAGACGTCACGCGGGAACAGGGCCCGGTCGCACCCGGCCCACTTCAGGTGGGCCGCCAGGTAGGGTTCGATTGCCTGCTCCTGCACGTTCTTCAGGTGGAAGCAGAACTGCAGGCGGCTGCGAACCTCCGCCAGACCGCTCTGGCGCAGCGGGGCCAGCAGTTCCTGGCGCGAGCCCAGCAACCACAGGCAGAGCGGCACTTTCGAGTCCATCTCGAAGTTGGTCAGCAAGGCCCACTTTGCCTCCTCACCTGCTTGACGCAGGCAAGGAACTGGGACTACCAGCCTCCGATCCTGGTCAGGATCCGCCCTCATGCGGCCAGCCAGAGTGGGCGTCAATACTTCAGGTGAATGGAAAGGCCAGAAGGAGGGAGGGCCTCTCTCCACAAGAATAGTCGTGTCGGACTCCCAAACATGTAATGACCCGAACAGCACCGGGTCTACCATCCAGAAGGCGGCAGCAGGGGGACAAAATCATGGAAACTCCATACGAAGCAGAGCGGACCTTCACCGAGGTCCGAGAGCTGTCGGAAGAGCTGGAGAGGATTCCCGAGGTCCCCCAAAGCCTGGAAATCCTCCCGGACGGAACCGAAGTCCTGGTCACCGGGGAACCACAGAGCGCTGCACGATTCGGCCATCTGCAGGGCGAGAATACCTTCGGCTATCTGGGCACCAGCGGCCTGGTCTGCTGTGAGGAACTCCTCCGCCAGACAGCGCAGGAGTTCACCGAAGAAGACCTTGTCCGCTACGCAGGTGACCACGGCTTGTGCACGACCGATGCTCCTCCAGAGATGAACGGAGGCACGACTCTCATGGAACAGGCCACAATCCTGAGCGACCTGGGGCTTCCCGCGCAACCAGACATCCTGGATTCAGCCGAGGACCTGGCCAGCCATCTTGAAGCCGGTCAGGGAGTCATCCTGGTGGTGAATGCCGGGGAATTGTGGAAAGACCCGGCCGCCTATGGCACCGGAGAGGCCAACCATTCCGTGTTGACCACGGGCATGGCACGCAACGTTGAAACCGGCGAGGCTGCTGGCTTCTACATCAACGACAGCGGTTCGGGCAAGACGGCAGATTTTGTTTCGGCAAGAGATCTGAAGGCGGCCTGGCTGGATTGCGGCGGCATGGTCGTGACCACCTATGGCAGCGTCTGCTGAGCAAACAGGAGGAAGCCACGTGAGGACCAGCAAGTCAGGTTTCGTGCCCTACGCACGGATCCGCAGCGACCAGAGCAATGGACCCCTGAGGCAGAGCGAGATCCCGATCCAACACGCCCTGTCACTTCCTTTGCCCACCAGACGATTCGGACCCGGTTTCGCATTGTTTGCCAGCCCGGCCCTCAGGGAGCCGGGCAAGCCGACTGTTCAGTCGCCACCCGACCGTTGGTGGGTGGTCGATGCCAAGACGGGCCACCTGACCCTCTATGCCAGGGTCGCCTCCGTGCCGTTCTGTGAAGAGCCGTTCCCCACCCTGACGCTCCCGATTCCAACGGCCACGGTGACCGAGCTCAGGGAGAGTTCGCGTCGACTGAACGGCCTGATGGACCCCATCAGCGTGGCCTTCTTCGCAGGAGAGCCTGCGCCAGCCGAGATGGTCGGGGATCTGAAAGGAATCCTGACCACGATGCTGCCAACGCCTCTGCTGCAGCAGCACCGCGCCCTGGCCCAGGACTTCTTCAGATGGATGGAGTGGGCCTGATGAAGGCCCTGGAGGAGCCTCTGGCCGGCATCCACGAGATCCTCTCTGAGCTGGCTGCCCTGGCCGACCAGGACTGGTCCCGGGTACCCACAAGAACGAGCCGGGTCCTGCCGACACCCGTATTTCAAGTGGGTGAGATCACCTGATTAGGACACGGGTATGGAAGGGAAAGAGATCCAGGGCAGGTTGAAGACCTCGACCTCCACGGATGGCCTCCCCGCATCCAGAATCCACCGCGGGTTGCTGGGGCGCCCTCAGAGGGCACCCCAGCAACCAACCCCACGCGGACGCTCCGTCGCCTGGCCCAGGGCCGGCTTCGCGACGGCCCAGGGCCCGGCGACTCCGCTGGTTGATGACATGTCGAGGGTTCGAGGGTTCAAGAGCCGAGGGTTCGGGCCCGCTGCCTACGGCAGCGACCTGGCAACGCGGAAGCCGAGGTGGCCGCTGCGGTCGCCGGGGCCGCTGTTGACGCGGGACGCCGCCCGCGCGTACTGCGCGCCGCTGCCCCACGACCCGCCGCGGCTCACCCGGTACGAGCCCGAACCAGGACCCACAGGGTCCGTCACCACACCCGACGGGTAGCTGGCATACCAGTCCCAGCACCACTCGAACACGTTCCCCAGCGTGTCATACAAACCCCAGGCGTTGGGCTGCTTCTGACGCACCGGGTGGGTCGTGCTCCCGGAGTTGCTGCTAGACCAAGCCACGTCGTCCAGGTTCCCGTAGCGGGCACCCGTCGTCCCCGCCCGACACGCGTACTCCCACTCCGCCTCCGTCGGCAAACGGAAGCCAGGGCACGACAAGCCCTTCCACTTGACCTGCTTCCCCTTCACCACGTAGGCCTCCTCCAAACCCAGTCCCCGGGACAGCGCGTTGCAGAACGACACCGCCTCAAACCACGACACCTGCTCAACGGGCGAGTCCGGGTTGCCGCCGAACCCTGAGGGGTTGGAAAGCGTGACCGCCTGGTACTCGGCCTGAGTCACCGGCACCTCCCCCAGCAGGAAACCACGGCTCAGCACCACCTCGTGCTGAATCTCATCATTGTCGCGCCCCTCCTCGCCCCCGAAGAGCGGAACCCCCTCAGGGCTCCCCATCGTGAAGCGACCCGACGGCAAGGCCACCAGCACCGAACCGAGCTTGTCCACCTGGAAACGCTCCATCCCCAGCCTGTTCCGCCCCAGCGTCACCAGGCCACGAGAGGCGGGGGCCGTCGTCGCGGGACGAGAGCCGGCCACCCAGCCCCCCGAACGCGATCCTGACAGCGCCCCCAACACCCGCGCCACCAAACCCCGAGGCGCGACCGCCGCCCCCTCGGCGCCTGGTGGCCTCGACACCACCGACGCCCGGACCTCTGCGGGCGAAGACCCCGTGGACAAGGCCTCCAGCACCTGCTGCGCCGTCCAGCGCGCCCGCGGGTCCTTCACCAGGCAGCCGCGCACCACCGCGTCGAAGGGCGGGGGCAGGTTCGGGGCGATGGTCGGCTCCTCGGTCAGTGAAAGCCGAACCAACTTCGTGACCGTAGACCCCGAATAGGGCAGGACGCCAGTCAGGGCCTCTTGTAGCGTCACTCCTAAGGACCACACGTCCGAAGCCGTCGAAACCTGGCTATCCAGGGCCTCGGGCGACATATACTGAGGCGAGCCTTTGAAGCCCGAGGCGCTCATCAGGCTTCCCTCCACCGCGCGCACCAGCCCCAGGTCCCCCAGCTTCCAACGGTTCCCCGCGCGGAACACGTTGTCCGGCTTGAGGTCGCGGTGCACCACGTTCTGCCCGTGCAACCAGGCCAGCGCCTCGGCCACTTCCCGCGCCACCTCCAGGGCCTCCTCCGCCGCCAGCCGACGCCCGGCCTGCAGGCGCTTGGAGAGCGTCCCCTCGCACAACTCCATGACCAGGCAGAGCGCCTCCTCCAAAGGCCCGTCCGATACGTCGAAGGCCACGCGAAACTGCACGAGCCCCGGGTGTGAAAGGCGGGCGGCGGCGTTGAACTCCTGCAGGACGGCCTTGCGCTGCTCGGGTGTCTCGGGCTGCAGGACCTTGATGGCATACGAGGCCCTGAACTCGTCCTCCAATATCTGCTCGGCGGAATACACCCAGCCGAAGGACCCCTTGCCCAGGAAGTCCACCAAGCGATACTTCCCGTCCAGCACCTCGCCCAGCAGATTCTCTGGCTTGATCATCGCCTTCTCCTCCACTTGAACCCGGTCCAACCTTCGAAACGCACCCGCAAGCCCCTGCCCCGGGCACGCCTCAGGCCCTGCCCGCGCAGGCCGAGCGCGGCCCCCAACGCGCACGTCACACCCGTGGAGACCCGGCCCGATGGCAGACATTACAAAGATCCACCTCATACCCGTAATGGAAGTGGGGTAGATCACCTGCTTGGAACACGGGTAGGCAGCGAGAACACAGAGAACCACGGATGATCTCGAACATTTGCTCGAACGCATTCAAGAAGCAGCAACATTCTGGCAACCAGATGGACAGCTCCTGGCATCACGAGGTTCACGTGGCCGGGTGACGATCGGGCTATGAAGATCCCTGCCTCGCTGCCCACCACCCTTCGCCGCCTCCGTCTGGACAAGGGCCTTCGCCTGGCCACCCTGGCCAGCCTGGCTGGTCTACCGCCTCAGCGCCTGTGCGATTACGAGCGCGGCGTGCGCCCGTGCACCGAATCGGGCCTTCGCCGAATCTGCCAGGCCCTGGGCGTTGGATTCGACGGCATCGTGGCCAAGACAGCCTGGGCTCCGGCCCCCGCCGGCCGGCCCGCCCGTCCGTTGGAATGCCTGGCTATGCGTTCGTTCTGCCCAGAGGCCCCCTTTCTCCCGGAGCGAACCCGGGACTTCTCCTTTCGCCTTCGCGGTGCCTGGCGCTTCAGCCCCGAGAGGATGGCTCAACTCCTGTCAATCCTGGACCGCCGCCAGGACCTGGCCGCCCTGGAGACCTTTCTCCGAGATTTCCCGGCAGACTCGTCCTGGGAAGCCCTGTTCGACCTCGAGGTGGCGGCTCTGGGAGCGGGGCCGGCCATGGTCTCCCCTGCACGGCTCGGGTTCCACCACCACCCCGTGATCGACCCGCTGTCCCGGGATTACGTGGGCCACCGCCGCAGACCGGCCCTGATTCTGCCGTGGAACGATGGCTCGGTGGTGTTCATGCCCCAGGTCGCTGTCGCCATCCCAGGCCGGTACCCGATCCTGGACTACCTTGTGGGAGTGGCGAGGGCCGGACACTCCTGCTGGTCCGCCGTAGAAGTGGACGGACCAACCCACGCCACCGACAGAGACAGGGAACGGGACGAGGTCCTGGGACTCCCCGTCCTGCGCCTGGAAGGCGGTCACCTCCAATCGCCCCGCCTGGGAGCGTCGCTCCTGGAATGGCTCCTGCAACGCCACGACCTGAGCCGATCGACCTTCAAGCCGAGCACAAGCCCCATACCCGTGTTTCAAGTTGGGTAAATCATCCACTTGAAATATGGGTAGGCGGGTATACGGACGCGCCGCTCGGATTGACCGTTGGGGCAAGCCGGCACGGCGAATAGCAACGAACACGACTCCGACCCCAACAAAGCTGTAATGACCTTCTGCAGGGCGGGTCCATGAGTGACGACACTCCAAACGCGGAGTCGGCGAGAAGACCGGCCACAGGAGCCAGGCGGACAGACGCGAAGACGCCGGGCGCACACTCGCCACCCCTGCTGCCGAGGAGACCAGGCCGGAGAAGCCCTCCGACAGAAGGAAGTTGGTTCCCACAAGCGGGTTGCCCAAGTATTCCCTGGCCGAGCCACGAGAGGAGACGAGACATGATGGACCTGACCGGTTCGCCCAAGTATTCCCGGGCCGAGCTGGAGGAACGCCGGCGCCGGGAAGAGGCGGCCGTCTGCAGGAACGCGCGAGCCAGATCCACATCATAATCCGGTTGAACCGCTGGTTCTTCCGACAAGCCGAACCCGGCCCCCCGCGCGGGGCGGTGCTGACCGTAGGCCTGCCCCCTCATTCCTACCTGGAGGTGATCCGTGATTGACCTCACCACGGCCTGGGACCGCCCTTGCCGCAACAAATTCTCCCCCATCGGATCCGAGAAATACCTCAGGGTGCGCCTGCGTCCCCGTCTGACCGGGAACGGCCTGGCAGCCCATGTGGCCCTGGCCCTGGACGTCAGCGGCTCGATGAACGGGGACCTACTGGAGGAAGCCCGCAAGGGCTGCCTGGCAGCCGCGACCCTGCTGCGCCCGCAGGACCGCCTGTCGGTCATCGCCTTCTCCACCCGCGTCCGGGAAATCCTCAAGAACCAGCCGATGGAGTCGGTCGACATGCTGGATCTGACCCGAAGAATGTATGCTCTCCAGGCGGAGGGCGTGACCCGGACTGACCAGGCCCTGAACTGGTTGGGCCAGACCCTGTGCCCGCAACAGGGACCACGATTCGCCATCCTGGCCACCGACGGCTATCCCACCGACCACACAGGGCACAACCTGGAGCGACTTGACGGCCTGACCGAGCTGGCCCAGCGCCTGGGCCAAGGCGGTATCAGCCTGTCCGCCATCGGCCTGGGGGACGCGAGGAACTTCAACGTCGCCCTGCTCAACGATTTCGTGAACCAGGGTCGGGGCACGCTGATGCAGGCCGATTCGGACGGCGAGCTGACCGACATGCTGCGCGACCACTTCCAGCAGGCCCAGGCGGTGGGTGCGGAGTACGTGCACCTGACCCTGACCCCCGAGATGCCCGGGCTTGAGCTGCGCGCCGCCTGCCAGATCGCCCCGGCCTTCCTGCCGACGGACCGCCCCGAGCTGCGCGATGGTTCGTGGCGGATTCGGGTGAACAACGTGCGCGGAGACGTGGACACGGACATGCTGTTCCACTTCCACCTGCCGGTCCCGGGTTTCGCCGAAAGGGGCGGCTCCCGGAGGGTGCTGAACGTGGCCGTGCAGGCCCCGGACCCGATTGGCCAGGCCCAGGTCGAGACCTCCATCGAGAACGTCTCCTCGCTGACTGAAGAGCAGCAACTCAACAAAGAGGTCCACGACGCCCGACTTCTGTGGGAAATGAACAACTACCAGGGGGCCATCGTCCACTCCAAGAACCTGCAGGAGACCAGCGAACTCCTGCAGGGCCTGCAAAAGACGGCCCAGCAGGCAGGGAACGCCCAGATCGCGCAGACGGCCCAGAGCCAACTGGACCAGTTGAAGGCCAGCGGCCAGATCGATCCCAACTCCAGCATGCGCATGTCCCAGAACCTGCGCAACCAGGGGGGGAAGTGATGACCTTCGGCAACGACCCCATCCCCGACGGCAGTTCCTCCCTTCTGCAGCCGGTAGGCCGGAGACCAGCGGCGGAAGAGGTGCCCAAAGCCGGTCCGCGCTCGGCGTGGGAGGAAGAGGCACCCAACCAGGCTGCCCTGGCCGACCTGGAACCACCTCGCCGAGCGACTCCTGACGAGCCTCCCCTGTGCCTGAACCAGGCGGGCTGGTTGCAGGCCGCCGCGGCCACCAACCCCGGGAAGGTGCGCTCGGGCAACGAGGACCGCTTCCTGCTGGAGACCTGGGGCGACACCTCCCCAGCCGTGGTCGCCGCCGTCTTCGACGGCATGGGAGGGCACGGGGGAGGCGACCTGGCGGCCCAGATCGCCTGCCACACCGTGCTGGACAACCTGCATCGCCATCCTTACCCGGACGGCGACGCGGCCCGCTACAAGGTGCTGTTGCGGGCCCTGGACGAGGCCGACCGGGCCATCCGCTGGCGGGGAAGCAGGGAACTCGGACGCGGCGGCATGGGCACCACCGCAGCGGTGGCCATGCTCACTCCCGACGGGGGGCTGCACCTGTACTGCGGCGACTCGCGGCTGTACCACTACCGCGACGGCCAGGTCCTCTACCGGACCAAGGACCACAGCATCATCCAGGTCCTGCTGGATTGCGGGAAGATCAAGCCCGAAGAGGTCGCCACCCACTCGATGAGGTCCCAGTTGACGACGTGCCTGGGCGGCGGGGGCGAACCAGGACACGCGGTGGTCGAGCCCGTCTGGAGCTCGCAAGACACCGGGCAACCCGCCCGCCTGGACCTGCAGCCGGGGGACGTGGTGCTGCTATGCAGCGACGGCCTGTGCGGCGAGATTCCCACCGAGGACCTGGACATGCTGGTAGCCGAGCACGGGAAGGACCCCAGCGTCCTGGTCGAGAGGTGCATCCAGGCTGCCCTGGACGCAGGAGGCCGCGACAACGTGACGGTCATCGCCCTGCGCTGGGGCAAGGAATAGGACGAGGCCTGCGCATACCCGCGTTCAAAGTGGGGTAGATCACCCACTTACAAGGCGGGTATGCGCCCCTTCGTCCAAATTCAGTCCTGCTGATGCAGGGCCAGACGGAGCCACTGCAAGGCGCTGAACGTCGCGAAGGCGGCCACGGCTAGCACCAGCAGGACGAACCTGGCGAGGCCTTCGTTGCTTTCGTGCCGAAATGCCTGACCGCTGTAGATATAGAAACTGCTGGCAACCGTGCCGCTCACCAGCCATGCCGGCAGGAACCAGGGGACCGGATTCCTGGCGACGTCGCGAAGCCATAGGAGCAGGCGGGACGAGAGATATCGGAGCCCAGCATAAGCGCAAACCACAAACGGAACGACAAACGGAATATATAAATAGTCTTGAAGATGTTTACCATCATTTTTAAAATCAACGAGTGACAGCATAAAGAAGATGCCAATGAAGAAGGCGACAACCGATATCTTCCACACAAAATCCCACGCCCACTTCTCCAATATCCTCTCCGCAGCAGACACGAGCTTTCGCAGCAACGGTATCGGCAGGGTGACCGCCAGGGTCGTTCCGAGGAAGATGAGTGCGATGCTGCCGAAACCGTTGCTGACCTGCAGGTCATAGGAGTTCATATACCGCCGACAGATATCCAGGCTGGCCAGCAACCACGCCAACACGACCCAAGGGGTCGGGTGGTCGAACAACGCCAGGACCATCTCACGCGCGGTCCGTCGGGGCGCGCGCGGAGGGGCTGAAACGACGGCAGGCGCTGAGGCACCTCCAGGCTGACCGCCAAGGAGTCGCCGCGGTTTTCGTCGATGCCGAGTTGAAACCACCGCAGGCACCGAGGCCGCGCCTGGCGCAGACGCAGACGCTGATTGTGGCGCTGGAGCGCCGGCCGGTGCCACCCCGCCGCCGGAAAGCGCCTCCAGCACCTGCTGCGCCGTCCAGCGCTTCCGCGGGTCCTTCACCAGGCAGCCGCGCACCACCGCGTCGAAGGGCGGGGGCAGGTTCGGGGCGATGGTCGGCTCCCGGTTGGCCAGGGCACCGTACAATGCCAACTCGCTGGTCGCGGTGTAGGCCAGCACCCCCGTCAGGCACTCCTGCAGCATCACGCCCAGGGACCAGACGTCGGAGACAGTCCCGACCTGACCTTCCAGGGCCTCCGGCGCCACGTACAGGGGGGTCCCCTGCCGGGTGACCGTCTGCACCAGGCTTCCATCCACCGGGCGCACCAGCCCCAGGTCCCCCAACTTCCAATGCCCGTCGGCGTAGAGGACGTTGTCCGGCTTGAGGTCCCGATGCACCGCGCCACGGCCGTGCAGCCAGACCAGCGCCTCGGCCACGTGTCGCGCCATCAGCTCGATCTCGGCGACGCTCAGGCGGCCGTTGGGCTGGCGCAGGCGTTCCCCCAGCGACCCCTCGGCCAGTTCCATCGTCAGGTAGAGATACCCGTGCAAGGGCCCCGATTCCGCCACCTTGCCAAAGGCCAGGTGGCTCAGCAGGCCCTGATGGCCGCGTGTCAAGGCCGCGCCCGCGCGCATCTCCCGCAGGACCGACGCGCGCGCATCCGAGTCCCGAGGCTGCAACAGCTTCAGGGCGCAGCGCCCCACCACCTCGTCGCCCGGAAGATCGTCGTCGCCCACCAGTTCCTCGGCCTCGAAGACCCAGCCGAAGGCCCCGTTCCCGCAGAAGCGCGCCAGCCGATAACTGCCACCCACCACTGCGCCCACCAGGCCATCCGGATCCACCATCGCCCGTCCCTCCTTCCAAACGCGTCCAGCCGCACAGACCTCACCCGCAGTCAGGCGAGCCACACCCCAAAGCATGACTCAGCAGGCCGCCCCTCGCGCTCCCCTCGGACACACCAGGACACAGTCGTACGCCCCCAGAGCCCGGCAAGCCCGGGGTCACCGCGGGTTGCTGGGGCGCCCTCAGAGGGCACCCCAGCAACCACCCCCACGCGGACGCTCCGTCGCCTGGCCCAGGGCCGGCTTCGCGACGGCCCGGGGCCCGGCGACTCCGCTGGTTGATGGCATGTCGAGGGTTCAATGGTTCAAGAGTCGAGGGTCCGGGCCCGCTGCCTACGGCAGCGACCTGGCAAGGCGGAAGCCCAGATCGCCGTAGCGGAGGCCGGGGCCGCGGGTGATGCGGTACGCCGCCCGCGCGAACCGCGCATCGCGGTCCCACGACCCGCCGCGGTAAACCCGGCGCGAGCCTGAACCAGGACCCACAGGGTCCGTCACCACACCCGACGGATAGGTGCCCTCCCAATCCCAACACCACTCCCACACGTTCCCCAGCGTGTCATACAAACCCCAGGCGTTGGGTTGCTTGCGACGCACCGAGTGGGTCGTGCTCCCGGAGTTGCTGCTATACCAAGCCACGTCGTCCAGGGCCCCGTAGCGGGCACCCGTCGTCCCCGCCCGACACGCGGACTCCCACTCCGCCTCCGTCGGCAGACGGAAGCCAGGACACGACAGGCCCTTCCACGTCACGTCCGTCCCGTTCACCACGTAGGCCTTCTCCAAGCCCACCCGCCGCGACAGCGCGTTGCAGAAGGAGACCGCCATGAACCACGACACACACTCCACCGGATGGTCCGGGTTGCCGCTGAAGTGGGATGGGTTGGAGCCCACCACCGCCGCGTACTCGGCCTGCGTCACGGGCGCCTCCCCCAACAGGAAGCCCCGGCTCAGCACCACCTCGTGTTGGGTCTCATCGCCATCACGACCTTCCTCGCCCGCCGGGCTCCCCATCCGAAAGCGCCCTGCCGGCAGGCCCACCAGCACCGGGCCGTCCCCCTCCACCTGGAAGCGCTCCCGCCCCTGCGCGTTGCGACCCAGCGCCACCAGGCCCCGGGGTGCCGAGGACACCACCTCCGAACGCGGCCGCCTCACCACCGACGCCCGGACCTCCGCGGGCGACGATCCCTCCAACGCCTCCAGCACCTGCTGCGCCGTCCAGCGCTTCCGCGGGTCCTTCACCAGGCAGCCGCGCACCACCGCGTCGAAGGGCGGGGGCAGGTTCGGGGCGATCGTCGGGTCCCGGGCCAGCACGGCCTTGACCAGCGCCACCTCGTTGGAGGCATCGTAAGCCAGCACCCCCGTCAGGCACTCCTGCAGCATTACACCCAAGGCCCACACGTCCACCGACGAGCCCACCATCTCGTCCAGGGTCTCCGGCGCCATGTACAGCGGAGTCCCACGCCCCTCGCTGGCCTTGACCAGGCTTCCCTCCACCCCCCGCACCAGCCCCAGGTCCCCCAACTTCCAGCGGTTCCCCGCGCGAAACACGTTGGCCGGCTTCACATCCCGATGCACCGCGTTCTGCCCGTGCAACCACGCCAGCACCTCGGCCAGGTCCCGCGCCACCGCCAGGACCTCCTTCGTCGTCAGGCGTTCGGGAGGCTTCAGGCGATCAAGAAGCGTCCCCTCACACAACTCCATGGCCAGGCACAGCGCGCCCGCCAGGCCCCCATCCGGAACATCGAAGGCCCCGCGAAACTGCACCAACCCCGGATGCGAAAGCCGGGCCGCTGCCGAAAACTCATTGATGAACAGGCGCCCCTGGTCCGGGGTCTTCGGGCGCAACAGCTTGACGGCACAGTTCCAGATCGCCTCGCCCGCTACCAGTTCCTCGGCTCGATACACCCAGCCAAAGGACCCCTCGCCCAGGAATTCCACCAACCGGTAGCGCCGGTCCAACACCTCACCCACCAGACCCTCGGGATTGAACAAAGCCTGAACCCTCCAATGCCCCCTGGCCCCCCAGGCTTCGCAACGCGCCGGTGGGCCCCTGCCCTCTTGCCGCGCGGCCCCGAGAATCGGGGGCACCACACCATGTAGACCCGCCCGGGCGACAGGCATTACAGACCTGAAACCGCACCGGTGCCAACCGACCAGGCCGCCGAGGCGAACCTGGGGCCCCCTCATCCGGACACGCCTCCGGAGGCTCCGCTGTTCCAGGAGTTCCCCGAGTGGCTGAAGGCAGCCGCGGCCCCCCACCGGGGGAAGGTGCACTCGGGCAACGAGGACCGCTTCCTGCTGAAGGTCTGGGCGGCGGCAACGCGGGCGACCTGGTGATCGAACCGACCTGGAACCGGGAAGGACCCGAGCAAGCCGCGTACCTGGCCCTGCAGCCCGGGGACGTCGTGTTGCTGTGCAGCGACGGCCTGTGTGGCGAGGCTCCTGCCGAGGACCTGGACCGACTGGCAGGCACCCACGGCCAGAACCCACAGGCCCTGGTCAAAGAGTGCATCCAGGCAGCCCTGGACGCAGGCGGCCACGACAACGTGACCGTCGTCGCCCTGCGCTGGGGCGAAAATGCGGAGCCCGGCAGTTCCAACCAGCCCGAAACGGGCGAGGAGGAAGCGGAACGGGAGGACGAGACGGGGGTCCGGGCAGGCCCGCAACCTGCGCGATGGGGAAGGGCTTCCCCGGGGCGTGACGCGTGTCCGCATGTCCGGGAAGGCCGGGGTTGTCTTCGGCCCCGCAGGAAGGCCCCGAGACCGGGCTCGGAGACGAAGGTCAGGGGCATGGCGCGGCCGGAAGGACCGTGATCCCACCGGTCTGGCCCGAGACGGCTGGAACCGTCCGGCCCCTGGGCTGGCCAGGTGGAAGCCGAGATCGTCGTTGCGGTTGTCGGGGGGCCAGTTGTTGCGGCAGACCGCGCGAGCCTCCTGTGCCTCGTTGTTCCACGAACCGCCCCGGTTCGAGCCCGGAAGCCTCGTCGCCCCTCGACACTGTCCGCAGATTTTCGGGCGGCAGGTGCTTGACAGCCGCAGAGAGGAACTCCTGCGTCGCCCCGGCCTCGAATCCAGCCCCACCAGAGATCCAGGGCAGGTTGAAGACCTCGGCCTTCACGGATGGCCTCCCCGCATCCAAAATCCACCGCGGGTTGCTGGGGCGCCCTCAGAGGGCACCCCAGCAACCAACCCCACGCGGACGCTCCGTCGCCCGGCCCAGGGCCGGCTTCGCGACGGCCCAGGGCCCGGCGACTCCGCTGATTGATGACATGTCGAGGGTTCGAGGGTTCAAGAGCCGAGGGTTCGGGCCCGCTGCCTACGGCAGCGACCTGGCAAGGCGGAAGCCCAGATAGTCGCCGCGGTAGTCGGGGTCGTAGATGATGCGGCTCGCCGCCCGCGCGTACTGCGCACCGTAGCCCCACGACCCGCCGCGGTCCACCCGGCCCGAGCCCGAAGCAGGGCCCACCGGGTCCGTCACCACACCCGACGGGTAGCTGGCATACCAGTCCCAGCACCACTCCCACACGTTCCCCAGCGTGTCATACAAACCCCAGGCGTTGGGCTGCTTGCGACGCACCGGGTGGGTCGTGCTCCTGGAGTTCCCATCGTACCAAGCCACGTCGTCCAGGTCCCCATAGCGGGCACCCGTCGTCCCCGCCCGGCACGCGTACTCCCACTCCGCCTCCGTCGGCAAACGGAAGCCAGGACACGACAGGCCCTTCCACGTCACCTGCGTCCCGTTCACCACGTAGGCCTTCTCCAAGCCCACCCTCCGGGACAGCGCGTTGCAGAACGACACCGCATCGAACCACGACACCTGCTCCACGGGCCGGTCCAGGTCCTGGAATCCGGATGGGTTGGCTCCCACCACCGCCGCATACTCGGCCTGGGTCACCTCCGTCTCCCCAATCAGGAAGCCACGGCTCAGCACCACCTCGTGATGGGTCTCATCGCTATCGCGCCCCTCCTCGCCCGCCGGGCTCCCCATCCGGAAGCGCCCCGCAGGCAGGCTCACCAGCACCGGGCCGCCTCCCTCCACCTGGAAGCGTTCCCGCCCCTGCGCGTTGCGACCCAGCGCCACCAGGCCACGAAGGGAAGAGCCGGGCTGCACCACAGACGGCGGCGGCGAGTCTGAACCCGGGTCTGGCTTCGGCCCGCCAAAGGCGGCCATCCAAAGGACAACTCCGAGCACCAGCCCAACCAACGTCACCGCCAGCCAGGCAGATCTGCGCGAAGACGGTGACGAGGCGGCCCCAGAATCCGGCCGACGGGCCTGGGCAGTGCTCAAGGTTGCCGCCACCGGCGAATCCACCGTCGGCGCGTCCATGGCTGCCACCGCGGACCGCGGCCGCCTCACCACCGAGGACCGAACCACCGCAGGCGACGAGCCATCCAACGCCTCCAGCACCTGCTGTGCCGTCCAGCGCAACCGCGGGTCCTTCACCAGGCAGCCCCGCACCACCGCGTCGAAAGGCGAGGGCAGGTCCGGCGCGATCGTCGGCTCCTGGGACGCCGAGGCCAGGATCAGCTCGGGTACGGTCGCACCCGAATAGACCGGGGTCCCCGTCAGGGCCTCCTGCAACAAGGCCCCCAGGGACCACACGTCGGAAGCCGTCGAGACCTTCCCGGCCAGGGCCTCCGGAGACATATACTGCGGCGAGCCCTTGAAGCCCGACGCGCTCACCAGGCTCCCCTCCACCGCCCGCACCAGCCCCAGGTCCCCCAGCTTCCAACGGTTCCCCGCGCAAAACACGTTGTCTGGCTTGAGGTCCCGGTGCACCACCCCCTGCCCGTGCAACCAGGCCAGCACCTCGGACAAATCCCGCGCCACGCCCCGCGCCTCGTCCACCGCCAGCCGACGACCGGCCTGCAGGCGCTTGGAGAGCGTCCCCTCGCACAACTCCATGACCAGACAGACCACCCCGGCCAGCTCGCCATCGGATACGTCGAAGGCACTGCGAAACTGCACCAGGCCCTGGTGAGACAGTTGACCCATGGCCTCCAGCTCTCTCCAGACGGCCTCGCGCAGATCAGGGGTCTTGGGACGCATGACCTTGATGGCGCACTGGCTGCGAGCCCGCCCCCCCACATGCATGTCAGCGGAGTACACCCAACCAAAGGTGCCTTCTCCCAGGAATTCCGCCAACCGGTACTTCCCGTCCAGCACCTTGCCCACCAACCCCTCGGGATTGAACATCGCCTTCTCCTCCAACCCTGACCCCGTGTCGCCCCAGGCTTCGAAATACGCCCAAAGCCCCCTGCCGCCCCCCCCCGGGAGCCACGGAGGTGGCATCTCGCCGATGTCGGCACCTACAGCAGGAACGCGCCAGAAAGAACATTGCAGGGGGCCGACCCGCAGGCCAGCCCCCTGCAAGCCTGGAGCGCGTCTCCAGGCAGGGTGAACAACCAGCCGACCCCGGCGTCCACCCTGCCTCCGAGCTACTCCTTACAGCTCGTTCCCCGGTCCAACCCCGAACGCAGCGTTGTCAGATCGGGGGGAGTGATCGTGACCGAGCCATCCTCGGCCACGTGCAGGTCTGCCACCCACCACGATGACTCGGTGTCCCCCGACGGGATGGCGCCGCCGTTGCCGTCAGCCCGGGTGAGCGTGCGCGAGAACTGCAAACTGTCCTCATCGGTCGTCACCGTGACGTAGCACTTGGTTGGAGTCTGACCGCCGAAGTAATCGACCGCCAAGCGATAGACTCCCGGCACCAGGGCATTGGTGGAGAAGTGCTCGGGCCCGAACCCGTCGCGGTCGTCGAAGTCCAGGGACCCCATGGAGATGGCCTTATTGCCAAAGTACGAATGTTCACCGCCGGGCGAGAAGATGTGCAGGTCGATGTCGGTGGCCTGATCCCAGGTCAGCGTAACCCCAAAAACCGACCGTGAGTTTCCCGGACTTCCGACAAACGACTCCATCGGGCGCGAGGTGGCCATGTGGTAGAAGTATCCCTCGTCGCCGACTTCGTATGTCAAGTGGGCTACGTGCGCTTGTCAAGCGCCTAACAGCCAAGATTTTCGGATCGGCTCCGGTCGAAGGAACGGTCAGGTGTTTGACCATCGGCGGGTAGCAGTCGCCTGACAGCGGTCGGCGATTTCGGACCTCGA
>Ga0334889_1001594_pt1 | contig 29228 bp, 16 predicted proteins | sample GraSluR1_MG_2_FD_207222 | JGI IMG/M metagenome (GOLD analysis project Ga0334889, IMG submission 207222) | Sludge microbial communities from methane-producing bioreactor in Wageningen University, Netherlands - Granular Sludge_8_08-R1 | ecosystem: Engineered > Bioreactor > Anaerobic > Unclassified...
GGTATACGCGCCCTGTACCGCGCCGAACAGCTCTCCGTCCACAAGCGACGGCTGCATCGCGGAGATGTTGATACGTTCGAACTTCTCCGGCAGCAGCGACTCCCCTATCCATTTGGCGAGCAGCGTCTTTCCCGAGCCGGACTCTCCGAGCAGCAGCACCGAGGGAATTCTCTTCCTCGACGCCCCCCACCCCTTTTTCGCCATTTCCTCGAAGCGCGTTTCACCCGAAGGCAGTTCGCCGGCGGCCTTTTGGATCTCTTCGGCTCTTGGTTTCAGCGAATGAATGGCCTCTTTGACCTCCAGCGCCATCCTCCGAGTGGAGGAGTCTGCGAAGAGGCTCACATATCCGCTCTCTGAAAGTCTCGTATCGAGCGCGGCCTTCCATTCTACCGGCTTCGAAAGTTCCTCCTCGCCCTTCCCCAGCCTCCGGAGCCATTGCCGGACGGAAGCCTTCAGAACCTCCTCCAGACGATAGGCATCCTCGGGATCGCGCCTTCTCTCATCGCCCAGCAGCCTCTCGGACCTGAAGACACCCTGGATATCGAAGGCCGGGCTTTTGAGCACATCGATCAGATCGCGTTCCCATCGGCTCTTCCCCTCGGGCAGCAAGACTATCGTCCGCTTCGCGCACACATCACGCTCCCGTTCGGCGGCGAGCTTCTTAAGCGCCGCCGGAACCCCCGCGAGCAGCTCGGCTTCCTCGGGCTTTTCCTGAAAACCCAGTTCTACACCGACACACTCGTTCCTCCGCTCACCCCATGATCCGAGGTTTCTTGTCAGCTCCTTCAGAACCTCCTCCACATCCTTCCTTTCGACGCTCGCGCCGACCTTCAAGCACACGGGGAAAGCCTCTTTCTTTTTCATCCGCTTCCATCTCCTCCAAATACTCTTTGAACACGGTCAGTTTCTTCCTCTGCAGCGTTTCCAGGTTTACGCCGGGGAGTTTTGTCTCTGCGATACCGGGGAAAATACGCGTCAGAAGAGAGCGGACGCCCGCTATGAACCTCTCGTACTCCGAGGGCAGCCACTCTTTCACATCTTTCCACTTGAAATTCGCATCGAGCCCGCGTTCCCTGAAAATATGGCAAACCCAATACCGCTCAAGTCTTCGGGGAATGCTTTTCGTTTTCTCTCCCTGCCTCGCGAAAAAAATCGAGAGCGGAACCGTATCCCCTTTCTCCAGCAGCATGCCGACGGAATTCAGCGAGTACAGCTTCGACTGAAGGTTCGTCTTTCCGCTTGAGGACTTATCGAGTGAAGCATTCGACGCCGGAGGCTTCTTGTCCGAAGAAACGTCTTCATCCGGCTCCTCGACGCCGAACATCTCTCTCAGCCAGACCTCCCGAAAGAAGCCGAAGAGAAGAGAGAGCCTTTCCTCCGTATCAGCTGTTTCGAACGTCTTTCCCAGGCTCTGCAGTCCTTCGGGGCCTATAGTCGTTTCCAGAAGCCTCCGCAATCTCTCCCGGAACTGAATATGAAAACCGAAGCGCGGATTGCACCAGAGGATAGCATCCCCGGCGCACAGCCAGATAGGAAGAATCCTTCCGCCCGCTGCGCCGATAGGAGCAAGTTCGACGTGCTCGTCATCCTCATCGTCGGAGAAATCCAGCAAATCCGCTTCTTCGTCGATCAGGGACTCTTCAAATAAAGCATCCTCCTGCACGCCCCTCCCGCTGAATCCAAGCCTTGGCGTTCTTACCGCCGCCGGCTTCCGCGTCCCGCTCCTTACATGCCCCAACCCCGGCTTTAGTTTCTGTTCCGCCATTCTTTTTCACCCCTAACTCCAAAGCAAACGGCTTTTCACGCTCTTCAGATCGTCGTAGCAGCCCGAACCGATCTTCTTCAACACCTCGCCAGCGCCTTCGAAAGCCAGCCGCGACAGGAACGCGTTCGCGATTCTGTTTTCCGCTTCGCAGTAAAGCCCATTCTCCGGACGAAGAGCGATCTCGAAGTGAATCAAGTTCTGCGGCAAATCCTTCTCTGCCTTTATCCTGTCTTTTTCGTCTTTTCCGGAAGCCAGCACCTTTTCGAACAAAGAACCGAGACGCTCTTCCCGCGTTTTCCCGAGAGCGGGGTCAGCATCGACTAAAAGAGCGCGCAGAACAGCCGGGACACCGTTCCGCGTATCATGCTCTCCACTCTTTTTTCCATCCCTGCCCGGCACATCTTTCGGATCGCCCACCTGATGAAAGCGCTTCATCGCCAGTTGCGTTCCCCGCTCTCCTATCGCCTGGGCCGCCGTCAGTCCTACACGGGCGCCAACCGGAAGAGGGCTCGGGTCGTCGAAAGGCTTCCGTGCAAGATCCGCCCCGCAGCACAATGCGCACACTCCCGGCGAGGCGGCTCTGCAGCCTAGTGGCGAGCGAATTTCGATTGTACCGTTGCGGTCCACTATATGTGCCCGCAACTCGTCGTCGGCGATATCACCCTTTCCCCTCCAAGAATCGGCGATCTGCTGCAGATCAAGCTCGTTCAAGCATCGCGACATTCCCACCGGAACCCGCCCCCAGGCGATCCTGTGCAGATCGTCGAGGACACCCCCCATCGTGGGAAAGCGCATAGAGCAGGTACTCCCGGACAGCCCGACGACAAGCGATCCGTCCTTGCGGAGAGCAATTGAAATACCCCTGGAGGCCCCGCAGTCACCGGTCGTCACCGAGGTCTCGAACAGCCCCTCCGCGAGCAGTCGCGAGAGATATCCAGCCTCCGCAACGGCTAGTTTCTTTGCTGCCATGGAATCCCTCGAAGCGTACGAGTACACGAACATCTCCTTCTCCGAAAGCCCCTCCCAGAGGTTCGACGTGATAAAGCCCCTTACCGCTGCCTCCTCCGGAACGTCTTGCTCGTCCTGCTGAAAAAGTCTCTGGCGCCCCAAGAAGGCTCCCATTGCACGAAGGTCGTCAGGGCCTCCTTTGGCTCCGCTGCCGACAAGAAGCGAGATAGCCCCCGAAACGCGTTTTTTCAACACTTCGTTCGCCCGCGACAAGCATCTGTCGTATTCCTCGTCCGAGCACCCCGCAAACCCAGCAACATCCTCCTTAAAGCTCGCGCGGAAATCGTCGCAGAGCCTCTGGAAGACAACAGGGCCGAGGCTCCCCTCACCGGTGGAAGAGAAGCATATCTTCTTCTGAAGCAGGCGAAGCTTTTCTCTCCGTTCGTCGAGAGAGAACCCTCCAAGCGCGCGAAGGAGCTTCGGGAAGAACGTCTTGAACGTCATCGAAGCATCGAACGGACATCCCGCCGCCTTGAAAAAATCGTTCTTCTCCTCGGGGGGAAGCGAATTCCAGCCGAGAGCCAGATCGAGCCCGGTCGCGAACGCCGGGGCTCCCGTCCCCACGATTCCCGGATTCTCGAGCAGTGAAAGCGGGGCCAAGTTGCACGCGAACGGCTCCGGCGGAAGAAAAACCGCCATAGTATCCCCGTCGAAGTCGGCGTTGAACCCTGCCGTCACCAGAGGCGGCAGCCCGATCACGTTCTTCTCCCATATCCTGACGCGGTATGCCTGCACGCTGTGCCGGTGCAGGCTCGGCTGACGAATCAGAAGGCACCAGACCGGCTCTATCCGCAGCAGATCGTCGAGAACACGCACTGCCTCGACGACCTCCTCAGGCTCCATCCACTCCCGCAGGCGCTCGATGAGAAAACCGTCTCCGCACCGGGCGGAAAGCCGCTTGCGGACATCCGGGGCCCCTGAGAGCATACCGGCGAACTGGGTCAACGGCAGAAAGACCTCGTCAGGGGCAAGTTCCGGCTCCGGGACGATCACGCCGCGTCCGCTCGCCGCAAAGCGGCGGCCCATCATCGACTGCCGAACCAACCCCTCCTTCCCCGCAAGAAGAGCCACCAGCGACTTCCGGTAGCGCTGCAGGATCTTCTCGACGGATTTTTTCTCTCCGCCGAATTTCGACCACCTCTTCAAGCCATCCAAAAGACGAAGAAGTCCCGTCTTCGGGGCTTCCCGCCCCATACTTCCCAGCAGCTCGCGGTGCAGATACAGCAAACCCGGCGAAACCCAGAGCGCATCGTCCTCTCCGAAGAGGGGGAATCCCTTCCCGAGAAGCTCCTTCACCACCGCTCCGGGAGCCATGTCCGCTTGCTGTGCCGCCTCCGATGCAGTCTTCGTCTCCATTATCCGCTTTTGCTGCCGTGAAGCTTTCGATACGGAGGATATACGCCATACCGCATCTAGCAGCTCGTCTCCATCGTCCTCTGAGAGTTTGCGAAGCTTTTGCTCCGCTTCGTCTACGCTCATCTCGTCGACAACAAACCCGCTTTTTCTCATCGCATCCGCGCAGTCCCCACTCAGTGGGCGCAGGGAGAGTGAGTCCTTGGCCTTGGCCTTGGCCTTTCCCTCTTCCAGAAACAATCCCATCCCGATCAGGATCAAACGAAGAAGCCGGCGCATCCGTTCGACTCCTTCCCTCGCCCCCCGATTCTCACGAAGCGAGAAGAGAAGGGCCTCTCCACTGCCGTCGGGATAGCTCAACAAGGACCAGTGCTCCATCTCCCCCATCCGCTGCGCCGTTCTCGCCCCGCCCCTGTCAGGCAGTCCGGTCGCCTCGTTCACGGGCCCCGACGCGCCTCTGGCCTGAATCTTTTTTACCGCATGATGATGCAACCGCATGAAGTACTGCGGCGCTACGAAGGCAAACGTGCTCCTCCCGTCGGCGAAGCGCACCGGGAAGAGCCCCTCTCCGTCCGCCCCCAAAGATGCCTGAAGTTCCGGAATAGCCTTCTCCTGTATCTCCTTGGACGTCATCGCCCGATCCTTTGGAGGATGCCGGCGCATCGGCGCCCCCCACTCTTCCCCCTTCAGCAGAAGGGCATGCAGCATCTCCAGAATCTGTCCCAGATTCTTCCGTCCGAGAATGGAACAGGGCGAGATCATCAGATCCACCGGAACATCCCGCCCGGCTATTTTCGCCACGGGCCGTTCCGAATCTGCCAGCACGCGCGTTACAACCCCCTTGTTGCCGCTCCTCCCCGTGAGCTTGTCCCCGAAGGTCAACGGCAGGCAAGCGCTGTACTCAATGCGGATCTCCAGATCGACGCGCCCGTCTCTGGCGACCGAAGGAAACGATTCCATATGGACGAGTTCCGATGACAGACGGCTGAAAAAGGAGCTCCGGAGCGTCTCCTCGCCGTTCTCGAAAAAACGGGCGAAAATCTCGAGCGGAAGAGGATCGCCGAAGCGCAGCGAAAAGGGAGCGTCGCGGAGGAAAACCTTCGCCTCATCGTCCATAAGCCGCCGCAACGATACCGAGTCTCGGTCGCGAAACGCGGCATCGAGAGAAAGTCCTCGGAAGTACTTTTTTTCACCGAAACAATAGCTATATATACAGAGCGCACTCGCAAGAGACTCGGAAACAACCAATCCGTCCTCGTACGTGAAACCGTCGAAGGGCATCACCGCAGTCCAGACGTTCCGTCCAAGAAAGGGATAAAAACGACGTCCGTCCTGGCGATCCGAAGGAAAGCAGCACAACTCCTCCATGAAGCCCCCCTCCAAGTATCCGGGGACCAAAGGAGGCTCGGGAGACGCGATCACCGCCTCCGCCTGCTTCATGTTCTTTCCGCCCATCAGCAGACGAGGACCGTCCGTGTGCAGCGGATACGGGATCAACCCCGTCGCTGCTGAAAAAACCGACTTTCCCTCCGTTAACTGCCCGTCGTGGGGCTCGGCGTCCGCTGCAAGGTACATTTGCAGCCCGATCCGCGTCGATTCCGGCGTCTGGAAGGGGCAGAGCTTCCGCTCATGAGAGAGGTGCGGACGCCGAAGACGTCCCTGCTGCCTCCCCCACCAGTCCACGTCCACTCTGCGTTTCTCTTCGAGCAGCTTCAGCCCGTTCCACGAAGCATCGGCCTCCTGTGCGCCGCACTCCTGACGGCCGGAATAGTCGGTGAAAAGACCGTTCAGCCCCGACTCCAGGCGAATCAGCTCCTCCAGGCGGATCGACCGTCCGCCTTTCTTTCTCCCCTTTCTTCCCTTTCCGGAAACCACCCCCTCCGCATCCTCTCCGGGCATGCAACTCTTGACGAACAGGCGCCACTTTTGGGAGGCAACCACCCACCAGGAGGGAAGCGTAAAGCAACGCTCCGCGTCGGGAGGAGAGTCATAGCCGAAGCTGCACTCGGTTTCGTCTTCGATCGGCATCGAGGAGAACGCCGGTTCTCTGGTCAGCCAGAGCGGATAGAGAAACGCGCCGCTGGCGCATCCAGGAAGCTTTGAGAAAAAACGGTCGTCGAGAGACTTCGGCAGAACCCAGCGAATCCGCCACTCTTCCATACCGAATCCACTGCACACGCCTTCGATTCCCGCTCCCGAGACACCGATCTCGGCGATTCTGAAATCTTCGTTCGCGGGAAATCGCCTCCATTGAAGCAACGTGCAGTCGATACGAACCCGGTCGCTCCGGTTCGCGTCGCTGAAAAACACTCGCAACACATCTTCCATGCCCTTGCTGCCCGTCATCTTTCAATCGTTCCTCCTTTCAGAGGCTACCGAGACGATTCTACAATAATTCGGTGAAAATATGGGCTATAATGGCGGCATCTCGAAACCCGGAGGGGAAACATCCATGGAGACAGCCGCAATTCGCAAGATCACCATGCCCTGCATGATCGGAACGTCTTTTATCTCCCATTTCGATTTCGGACAAGATGAAAAAGAGCGTCTCGCCGGGATCAAAGAGTTCAATGCACTGACCTCGACCGAAGAAAAGACTGCATTTCTCAGCGAGCATCTTGTCAATAAGAGTCTTGCGCTTTGGCAAAAGATTATCGCGGACGAGATCGACGACATATGCAGCGATCGAGACGCCACATTCCCCACGGCGGAACTCCAGTCGATCATCCGCTGGCTCTCTCGGAGAGATCGCGGTCCGGGCAAAAAAACAGAACTTAATGTCGTCCTGCTGCAGAATACTTACAACAACAACGGAGAAGAACTGCAATCCCCTTTCAATGCAAGTCTCACGCTTTTTTACCTTCAGGCGTTGGATCGATGGGAGCTGCTTCCCGGGGTGCGGCTCGCCATAACGTGCAAGGACGTCCCGCTCGACGTATCCAACGAAAAGGTCTTTGTGAAGAGTCTCGATACGCTCTTTAAAGAACTCGACCTGATCTACGATGAAGCGCGCCGCGACGGAAGGGAGTTCATCGTCAACACGTCCGGCGGCTACAAAGCCATCTCCGCCTATGCCATGCTTTACGCCCAGCTTCGCGAAGTTCCCGCGCTCTACACCTTCGAGAGAGGCAACTACGACGCCGTCGAGCTTACATCCTTCCCCGTCGCCTACGCGCTCTCCGCGCTCGACGAAGAAATGTCTTTGCTGAAAGCGCTCAAAGGCGGCGAAGAGATTCTCAAAACAGTCGCCCGTAAGAAGAACGACCTCCCGATATGGATTCGCTCGCTTATCATGACGAGCGGTCACGATGAAGACCCCGTACTCAGCCCGCTGGCGGACACGCTGCTGGATGCCTATACACGCTCAAGGCGAGGCTCGGAAGCCATGGGAAGCGGAATGCTGGACATACTCGAAGGATCTGATGAACACCTGGGCCCCAAACTCAAAAACTACATAAAGAAACGCATCGAAAACGAATGGGCCGAACTCTGGCTCGGCGACCAGATCCCCGAGACGGTCGAGCATAGCCGCCGTCACTCCAAACGCCTCATGGAGTTCGCCGCCAACCTCTACCGCACCGCCGAAGAACCGCTCAGAAAGATGGAGCTTGCTTCTCCCCGAGCCCTGGCGCTGCTCGTCGCCTGCATCTACCTCCACGACATCGGGCACACCGCCATCGCCTACCCCATCGTCGATGAGAACGAAAACGAGCCAACTCCACCTTTCTCTCTCGGTTCATTTCCGTCTTCAGTGCGGGAAGTGCACCACCTGCTCTCCGCAAAACTGATCGAGAAAAAAACCGAAGAACTCTTCCCCGCCGCAGACGAAACGGACATCACCTTCCTCCGGACACTTGTGCCTCTCCTCGGCGCCTACCACAGGGGATACACAACACTGTCGCACGAACAGGGAGAAGGTAAACCCAAAGAACAGGTGAAACAGGTAGGTTGTTTCCTCTTTGGAACAGAAGCATTCGAATTGACCCTCCTCCCGCTCCAGAACAAACTGGAAGCGCTGACGGAGAGCGAAAGAGGGGGCATACCCGTCGAACACCTCCTCGATGTCGCCGCTCTCCTCCGCATTATCGACGGATCGGACGTCCAGGCCGATCGCGTCGTCGATCAGGTCTATCTCGAAGCCAGACTCAAGCGCACGAAGGAGGAAGCCGAAATCCTGTTGAAAGAGCTGAACACCCTCAAGAAAGTCTACTCACAAGCAGCCGAAAAACTCCCAGACCTGATGGGGCACGTCGACGAAATATCCCGAATCGCGCAGACTTTCGATATCCGGCAAATTCAAAGCGGGGAGATCGAGGAGAAGGTCAAGGAACAAATGGAGCAACAGTGCACCTCCGTCTATGAAGAAGTCTTCCAGAAACTTCAGGACATGAAGGCCGGCGCTTCCTTTCCCGGAGTCGTTCACCTGAAGGACCACACCCAAACCACACTTCTCTCCCTGGCCAACCGCATCGCCTTCAAGTGGGAGCAGTTCCTCCACTTCTACAAGCACCAGTGCGTCGGGACGGTCTTCCCCGTCTGCGAGGAAAACATTGTAACGGTTCACATCTGGCCGAACAAAATGCACCCCTCCTCAAAAGAGATCGCAAACGCGGGAGAACGCCGGAAAGCTCTCGACGAGGTCAAAATGGACATCGAAAAAGAATGGTGCAGGGCATGCAAAGCGGGGGAAAAGCGTATCCTTCTCCCGGAACTGGTATTCAAGGGAGAGGTGCATCGCTGAAAACGCCAAAAAAAAATTTCACCGAAACATTAGATATATAAGCGAAAGGGGCGCACGCTTCTTTCGCTCTTGTTTTTCTCACCCCAATGATCGATTTCATCATGCGCACTGCCGAGCAAGGCATCAGGCTTTCGAAAAAGAACAAAACCTCCAAAGTCTACACAGGCGACTGCGCCATCACCTACGACCCTTTCCAGCGCACGCTTATCTCCATCTACCCAGAAACCTCGCCGCTGAAGAACAGAAGCCCGATAACCAACGTGAACAAAACTGAGACTTTTAACGGATAGATAATCTTCGCAAATACTTTTTTTAATGTAAAATGAAACAAGCGAAACCTCGTTTCAAGAAATATTTCAAATCCGTCTCTAATATTGTCTCGGATAGACTTGTCGATTCAGTATATTTACTATACAAAGCATTCCAATCCGCATCTCATTAGTTTTATAAATGGATATTTTTTAAAGAATGGATCTTAACCAACGGTTTTTATGACACAACACCTTGAAGGGAGTGACAGCGATGCCGCGATCGATATCAAGGCGCGTTCCGGAAGCTCTGAAAGTTCGGAACGGAGATGTTTCATTGCTGCGAAAGGGATGGCGCAGAAAGACATACCGCATCGAAGTTATAACGCCAATGTTCGGCGGTGTCTTTCCGGGGGAAACGGACCCAATAACTCCTGTGAGGGCAAGCAGCATAAGAGGTCAGTTGCGTTTCTGGTGGCGAGCAACTAAAGGAGCCGAATTCACAACTGTCAAAGAGCTCTCCGAGCGCGAAGGCGAGATCTGGGGCACAACGAAACTGGAGAGCCAAGTCTCAATTTCAGCCATGCTTGTTTCCGAGGGGAAGCTCGAGGCGTGCGCCTCTCGCGGGACTGGTCGTTTTCCCAGACCAGCCCCCGGATTTCCGGGTTACGTCATCTTTCCATTTCAGGGGAACACACAGGATCCGGAGATCAAAGAGGCACGCAAGGGCGTGGTTTTTGATCTGGTCGCGACGTATCCCGAGAAGTTTGGTTCTGACGTCGAAGCCGCGCTTCTTGCGTTCTGCAACTTCGGAGGGCTGGGAGCCAGGACCAGACGAGGGTGCGGCGCGCTCTTCTGTGAGGATTTCGCCCCAACCGACCGAAACGACCTCACACGAATGATCGACGACTACCGCAGGAACAGAGAGAATTACGCGTGCAAATGGCCAGCACTCTTCTCCAATCTCTATCTCGGGATCGACGGTAATTCCGATGCGGAACGCGCTTGGAACAAGGTGGTCAATCTCCTTCGCGACTTCCGCCAAGGGGAAAACGTCGGGAGAAATCAGGGAAGAGAACCAAATCGCCCCGGACGCTCGCGATGGCCCGAGCCGGAAACCATTCGAAGGATCACCAACCGCAGAGATCACCAGCACAGCCGCATCGACTACATCCCCGACAACGGTTTCCCGAGAGCGGAATTCGGCCTGCCGATCATCTTTCACTTTCAGTCTCGAAACGATCCTCAAGACTGTCAATTGCTTCCATTTTTTGAAGAAGCACGAAACGGCGAAGGAGCAGGAAACCGTATGACCAGCCCTCTCATCCTTCGTCCGTTACAGTTCAAGAACAGGCAAATTGCCTCGATGATCCTTCGGCTCGTGACTCCGCCTCTCGACTCGGTGGTGTTCAAAGCATCCGACAGAAAAGACAATGAGACGTTAGATCACGGCAACATCGTCGACAAGCGTTTCGCGGCGTACCATAACTCGCCGCTCGGATCGCCCGAAAACGGTGGACCCGCTCGCTCGCCCAAAGGCTCGGCCATTGAGGGATTTCTGGCCTACGCGAAAGAAAACGGCTTTCAGGAGGTATAGGAGGATGAAAACACATCTGGTGGCCGTATCCATCGGCCCGGTGCAGGACTTCATCGCTGCAGCGCGAAGGACAAGAGATCTCTGGTTCGGCTCGCATATGCTCTCGGAGATAGCTAAAGCCGCGGCAAAGGCGGTGCTGGACGGCGGCGGTGATCTTATCTTTCCGAATCCGCCGTCTCGGGATGCTCTCGAAGAAAACACGGACTTCAGCGTAGCCAACGTCATTCTGGCCGAAACGGACGATCCCGCGTCCACGGCGAAAGCAGCGGAAGAGGCCGCGAGCACTCGTTGGCTGGCCTTCGCAGCGGAAGCGCGAGGCAAGGCCGGAAGGATGATCCGCGATGACGTATGGGAGAACCAGCTCGACGACGTGGTGGAGGTTTACTCCGCGTGGACGCCCGTCTCGCCGGAGACGTACGGAAGCGCTCGTACACGTGTAATGCGCCTTCTGGCGGCACGCAAGAACTGTCGCGACTTCACCCCGTTCGCGGGGAAGGCGGGACTGCCGAAGTCCTCGCTCGACGGCCTGAGAGAAACTGTGCTGAAAGAGGACGCGCGCTCGGTCGGCGCGCTGCGTATAAAGCCGGGAGAGTCACTGTGCGCAGTCGGCGTGACGAAGCGAGTCGCGGGCGAAGGGAGATTTCCCTCCGTCTCGCGGGTGGCCGCGGACCCCTGGCTTCGAGGCATGAGCGGCTACGAAGAGGGCAGGAGGGCAATAAAGGCGATCAAGGAGCGCTGCGAACGGCTGGTGCGGGACGGAGCCCTCTCGGGAGTGAGGGTGAAGAGCGCCGTCTTTGGAGACTTCCCCTACGAGGGAACTCCTCTGTTCGTAGACAGGCATCCGGGCATCCAGAAGGAGGCTCCCGACGACAGCGTGGCGGCCGAAACGCTTCGCGAGATACGTGAGTGCCTCGCATCGCTGCACGAAGGATTCGGCGTACCTTCTCCCTACTTTGCGGTGCTCTGCGCCGACGGCGACAAGATGGGGAGGGCGATTTCGAAGGCAACCACACCGGAAGAGCACCGCGAACTCACCAAGGCGCTCTCCGCCTTCGCGTCGGAGGCCGGCAGGATCGTGGAAAAAAACCGGGGAGTATGCGTCTACACGGGCGGCGACGACGTGCTGGCCTTTCTGCCGTGCGACACGGCGCTCTCCTGCGCCAGAGAACTGCACGACGACTTCGGAGAGAGACTTCGGGCCGTGGTGAAAAAGGGAGCCGAGGAGGAACTGCCGACGCTCTCGGTCGGAATCGCAGTCGGACACGCCATGGAGGATCTGTCGGATCTGCTGAAGTGGGGTAGAGACGCGGAGCAGCTGGCCAAGGCGGACGGAAGCGACCCTGCAACAGAGCGCGACGGTCTTGCGGTAGTCGTACGCTCGCGAGGGGGAGCGGAACAGTTTGTGCGTGAACGATGGGCTCCTTCGGACGCGGGCGGAGGTCTCGGCTCGCTCGACCGACGCCTGCTCTTCTGGGCTGAGATCTGCGGCAAAGGGGAGCTTCCCTCGAAGTTCGGCTATGAGATACGCTCCGCCGCGGAGTTCTACAGACACTGGACGAATGACGAATCATGCGCCGAAGCGATTCGAAGGGATCTGGAGAGGATTTTCGCCAAAAAGGACGTTTCGCTTTCGGAGGACGAAAAGAAGCGCGTCGGTGAGCGGATCATTTCCACAATCTCCGACGCGGCCTCTCTGGAGCGTCTTGCAGACGAGCTGATCATAGGCCAATGGTTTTGCGAAAGCATATCGCAGGCGAAAGGAGGCAAAACCCGTGCATCTGACAATAACGCCGCATGATCCCCTTGTGGCGCGCGACGCCCGATCCTTCAGTGAAGGGGGCGGAGCCCGTACTATGGAGTGGTTCAATCCCTCGGTGGGTGCCGGCTCTCTGCGGTCACTGCTGGGAAAGCTAGGCGGCGGCTTCACCCACGAGATGATCGCAGCGTTGAAGGCAAACCGTACACGAGGTCCATTCCCCATGCTGAACGAGGACATCTTCGTCCACCGTCCTCAGGACTTTGTGGCCCGCAAAAGCGACGCGACAATCTTCCCCTTGCGCCCCGGAGCTGGCCTTTCCGAAGGGGAAGGGACCAACTCACCTCCGGAAATAAACCTCTGCTTTCCGCAGGGAGTAGCGGAAGGAGACGATGACTTCAAGCCGCTCGCCCCCCCGTTCTTCTGGTCGATCGCCAGGATAGCCGAATGGCTGGCCTCGGCGACCTCTCTCCCGCAGGGTTTCTCTTCGGCGTGGAGAGAGGCAGGAGGATATGATCCGGTGAGGGAAGGCTTTCTCTACCCTCTTGCCAAGGACGGTAGGACGCATGTGCAAATAGATCCCGGAAGCGGAGCGAGCAGCGAAGGAAGAATCTTCACGACCTCGGGACTGACATTCCTCTGCAAGACGAAAGAAGGTGTCCGGCCCCTGCAAATGGCGATGCACCTGCAATGCAGCGACGAGCATCTTGCGCGAATAGCCTCGGAGCTGCGCGACCATCATCCTGTCGGCAGTGAACGACGTTTGGCGAATTGGCGAAGAGAACCTGAGAAGGACTCCCTTTGGGAATGCCCACCTAACGTCGCCGAGGCTCTTTCAAAAACGACGCGAGTTCGAATGCTCCTGGCTTCTCCCGCCCCCTTTACGGGAGGATGGCTCCCCGGATGGCTTGAAAGACGGGGCGGCCGGTTTGTTGGAACCCCTCCTGGCAACGAGACGGAGCTGCGCCTCGTCTCCGCAGTCGTCGGACGCTGGCAGCCGATATCAGGCTGGAGCATTGAAAAGGGAAAACCGCAAGGACCGAAAGCACTTCGTAGAATGGCCCCTGCAGGAAGCGTCTATTTCTTCGAGACAACCAGAGGAACGACGGCCAACTTATCAAAAATGTGGCTGAACTCGGTCTGCGACGAGGAACAGGATCGAAGAGACGGTTTCGGACTGGCCCTTTGGGGAATCTGGTAACGCATTCTTTGGACAAGGAGTGACACACACGATGATGATGATGAATGAACGAAGCTATTGGCTGCACGCGGTATCCCCGCTACACGTCGGTGCGGGGCGTGGAGTCGGCTACATCGACCTTCCGATAATGAGGGAAAAGGTCACGGCATGGCCGTTCGTCCCCGGATCGGCGGTCAAGGGAGTCCTCGCGGACCACTTCGGCGCATCCGATCCCAAGGAACGAGAAAGAAATCCTCTGAAGGCACAGGCTTTCGGAACGGCCGGGGACGAAAGCAACTCCGGCTCCCTCGTCTTCACGGACGCGCACATAATCTGCATCCCTATCCGTAGCTTCTCCGGCGCCTTTGCATGGGTAACATCGCCTCTTTGCCTTGTCCGCTTGGCGCGTGACCTCGGAGAAGAGAATCCCGTTCCGGCAATCGAGGAGAGAGGACAGGCTCTGGTCGCCGAGAGGAGCAAGATCGTACTTGAAGAGAGGGCCTATCTTGAGGAGCTTGACTTCTCTGCCGTTCCATCGGTAGAGGCGGACGCATGGGCGAAGCGCATCGCGGAATCCGTTTTTTCGGACGACAAGCCTTGGATGACGACATTTCAGGAGCGCTTCGTGATCGTCCACGACGACGCTTTTTCCTTTCTCTGCGAAACCGGCACCGACGTGGCAGCCCGCGTCCGCATCGAAGACAACAGTAAGACTGTAGCGGGTGGCGCTCTGTGGTACGAGGAGTCTCTGCCGACCGAGAGCATACTCGCCGGACTCGTCTGGTGCGACAAGGTGTACGGCAGGAAGGAAAGCGAAAAGACCTCCCCGGAGGAGATGCTTAACCATTTCTGCGGCAAACCGCTCCATCTCCAGATAGGAGGCAAGGCGACGGTCGGAAAGGGGCTCGTTCGCTGTATGTTTGGCCGGGGTGAGAGATCATGACAGGCCATACGCAGGAAAAGAAAACGTCTCCCCAGATTATTCTTCAAGAGAGGGCCATGCGCACCAGAGAGCAGCGCATGGCGGAGACCGCATTTCGACGAATTGAGATGAGGGCGCGCGAAGAAAAGAGCGAAGAATACCTTTCCTTCGCGAACTCCTTCCCTTCACTGATCCACTCCTGCGGCCTCATCCAAGCGGTCGCCTTCGCGCAGGCGAAAAAGAAGACGAATCTGCTGGAAGACCTAGCCGAAGTCCTTTCCTTACCGGTCGCCGAGCTTACGGTCAATGCAAGAAGCAAACCGCTCGCCGTCTATATGCTGCTCTCGCGAGAAGCGCTGCTGGCGGCAGGTTGGCTGAAGCGCTACGCGCAGGCCTTGATTAAAAAGAAGGACGAGGAGGCGATGTCATGACCTGCTGCCGGGAGGTCGTCGCCGCACTCGACCGAAACAAGTGCGCCAACCCGGGGCTTCTGCTGGCTCGGTATCTGCGGGTACCGGTAAATCAAGAGGGGGACGCGCACGTTCGCGAAAGAAAGGAACTCTTCGAATGTGCAGCCGCCGCGTTGAGGCGGGTGGAGGGAACGACCGTCTACCGTCAGGCTTTCGAACGCCGCAGACGCTGGATCGCAAGCTCTACCGCGCACACTATCTCCGGCGACTTCGAGACGAGAGGCCGTATGGTGATCGGGCTGGGGGGCGAAAACGTCCTGGAGACAGGACTGATCCTTGACCGCACCTACGGCGCCCCGATCATTCCAGGGTGCGCCCTCAAAGGACTGGCAGCTCATTACTGCTCCCAGATCTGGGGCGAGTGCGATCCAGGCTTCTCCATCTCCACGCCGAAAGGGAGTTCTAAACAGGCTGGGGAGTTCGCCAGAATCCTCTTCGGAGACACGGAAGAAGCCGGATTCATTACCTTTCACGACGCATGGTTTACCCCGGAAAGCATCATGAGGCAGGGGTGCGGTCTTCATCACGACGTTATGACGCCTCATCACGGCGATTACTATTCAAGCGCCGATTCAGCCCCCACGGACTTCGACGACCCAACCCCAGTTCTCTTCCTCTCGATAACGGGGCGGTTCAATGTTGCGATTTCCTGCTCCGACACGAGCGAAGGCGGCGGGGAGTGGGCCGAGCTGGCCTTCCGGATACTCACGGAAGCCCTTGAAAACTACGGTATCGGAGGCAAGACCTCTTCGGGGTACGGCAGAATGAAGCGCATCGGCACGGCATCCATCGCCAAGGGCGACGGGAACGCCTCGTGCGAAAGCGCCTCCGCGACGAAAACCCTGGAAGTCACGATGGAGGGAACCAACAAAAAAGGAAATCCGCAGTTCAGAGTCAAAGGAAGCGACATCCGATGCACTCTTCCGGCCGGAGAGGTCGTCGAGCCGGAGATGAAGAAGGGGGAGACCCGGACCTTTTGGTTGGTAGAGGAGCGCAGGGGACCGGAGTACGTTATCACATCGAAAAAACCGACCTAGAAGGGAGCGGCAAGATTAGGAAGAGGGCTTCCTCACCAACGCTATTCTTCCTTTGGCGACTACAGTTTAAGGACTTCTCCGCGCTCTATCCAATCTCGTGCTATAGAGCGCGGGGAACAATATGATTACCGGGAGGACACTCGCCTTCACCCCCTGCTCGTCTTTGAGATCGCCGCATATTCCGGATGCGCGGGGAGCGTCGTACGAAACCATGTGCGCGCGGCGTCGAAGTCGAATTCGGGGTCGCCCGAGCCGTTTTCCCGCATCGCTCTGTAGATCTTCGGAATTCCGGTGCTTCGCCCCTCCGCCAGGCGCAGCTCCTTCAGAAACTCGCCGATTCTCCGGTTGCGCGCGGGGGCTGGAGGCGCGGGCCTTTGCTGCATCAAGTGCTCTCGCTCGATGCCGGGAACCGGATCGGGGTAACTGACGATTTAGGCTCTGTCAGGATACAGATAGACCTTCACCGGCTCTGGAATACCGTCGTATCCTCTGTGGTAGACCGCGTTCACCAGCGCCTCGCGCAATGCCGGCATCGGCCAGACCGACCAGACCTTCGCATGAAAGGAATCGGGCTGCTTTTCCGTGAACGTGCCGGAAATCCCCTCCAGATAGTCGAGAGCTCTCCGCAACTGTTCGTGAATTCCCCCCGAGAAGACCCGTTCTTCGATCACATCGCCCTCGGCATCAGCCGCGAAGCGCACCGCCTCGATCCGCGCGCCGCGAAACCAGTGGTCCGCATTTTCGGAGAACATCAGAAGGCCGATGTTTCTGGGGGCGAGGTGTCCGTTCACCTGCTCGACGATACGCATCCTCCGGTAGATCTCCCTGGTATCCTTTTCTTCGAGCAGGCCGCTCCGCACATCCCTCAGAAACTCGCGCACCTTCATCTCTCTGATATCCTCCGCGGTCGCCGCGAGGGTGCGGCGGTCGTCGAACGGAACGCGGGCAGTCATCTGCATCAACTGGTTCAAAAAACCGTTGCTTTCGGCGTCCACGCTTTCCGAGCCGATTCTGACGAAGTACTTGAACTCGCCCTTCTTTCCCGAGGGAACACGATGCGGACGAACATCGCTTCCCGGCGCCCAGAGAACCAGAATACGCTTCCCGTCCACCGTCTCCGGCGATATCACCGGCTGATACTCCGGATCCATGCGTTTGCAGTTGCCGCGAATCCACTTCTGCATCGCGTCGATCTCCTGCTCGGAGAGTCCCTTGGGCGGCAGCAGAGCGCGGCCGCCCTGCTCCGTCACGCCGACAACTATGTAACCACCGTTCAGGTTCTGAAAGTCATTGGCGAAGGCGCAGAGAGTCTTCAAAATCTGGTACCCCGTCATGTTTTCGTCCCAGCTCGCCTTGAATTCCACGCGGGCGGACTCGACTGCACGACAGTGCAGCAGCTCTTCGATATTGACGGGCAGTATCAAACTCATTCTTCCCGGCCTCCTTAAGGCAACACCGAGGAACCAATCGTTTCCCCTTATGCCGGAAGATTCTTGAAGAGGATTCTACGATACGCGATCTCTGCCAGCAAGGTCTAGCTCACCGCTCATCATTCCATAGATGCGAAAGAGGCACGGCGTACAATCCGTCTCCGAAGCCTGCCGCAGTCTCGCCGTCGTAGAGCACCGCGCCGGCGACAAACCTTTTCGGAGCGGCGTCCCTTATTTTCCGCAGGCCCTTGAAATCTTCGCTCCTCACAGTCGACGAGGCCTTCACTTCCACTCCCGCGATGCGTCCTTCGGATTCGAGCACCAGATCGACTTCGACCCCGTCCTTGTCGCGGAAGTGGTAGAACGCGATCGGCTCCTCCCGCCAGCTTGCCAGGCGCCGCAGCTCCTGGTACACGAAGGATTCCAGAAGCCTCCCGAAAAGGGAGCGATCCTCCAGCAGCGCATCCTCGCTCAAACCCAGCAGCGCGCAGGCCAGACCGGTGTCGCCGATATGCAGCTTGGGTGTCTTCACAAGCCGCTTCATAAGATTGCTGTGCCATGAAGGCAGCTCGTCAAGCAGAAAAATCCGCGACAAGAGCGTCAAGTACTCGCGGATGGTCGGCCGGCTTATCTGAAACGGAGCCGCGATCTCGGATACATTCATCAAGCATGCCGTCTGTCCCGCAGCCAAGGTCAAAAGCCTGGGCAGAGCATCCAGGGCGCCGATGCGCCCCAGATCGCGGATATCGCGCTGGATCAGGGTATCGGCGTAATCCCGGTACCAGGTCGCCCTTCGACGACTGGAGACGCGTGCCAGAGCGGCGGGGAAACCGCCGCGCACTACCCGCTCCGCCAGCGCACTCCCTTCCCGGCGAGCGGAGGAGGAAGCTTTGAAGGAAGCGGAAAAGAGGCGAGAGAGAAATTCGCACGGTTTCCTGTTCAGTTCCGCCTGCGACAAGGGGTGCAGGCGCAGAATCTCCATCCGCCCCGCCAGAGAATCCGCCAGACGCGGCACCAGCAAGACATTGGCCGAACCCGTCAGGATGAATCGCCCCGGTGCTCGCCGGGCGTCCACCGCCGCCTTAAGCGAAGTGAACAGATCCGGAACCCGTTGCACCTCGTCGAGCACGACCCGATCAGGCAGGTCCGCCACGTAACCTATCGGATCAGCCTTCGCGGCAGATCGCTGCACGTCGTCGTCGAAGGTGCGATAGGCGAAACCGGCATCATCCCCGACAAGGCGGGCAAGCGTGGTCTTGCCGCACTGTCTTGGCCCGTGAAGCAGCACCGCAGGCGAGTCCTCCAACGCCTCCTCGATACGCGGACGCAGATACCGAGGGTAGAATTCGCTTTCATTGATAGCCATACTCGACAGTCTCATCGGCTGATTGTAACATTATGATCGTCCAATTGAAAGAAGACGCTCGGCCAATTGCAACTTTTTAGCAAAAGATATTCACTGCCGAAGGCATGCCCTGAACCTCGCATCGCCGGACAGCGTTTCATCTCATGTGCTATAGTACGGAAAGCGCTCTCTTTGATCGTCCGGGTATTTCTCCGAGCGGTTCGACGCATCGCAAAATTTCACCAATATCATGTCTATATATTAAGAGCGGAAGGAAGTTCGATATGACGCTTTCGAGACCGATACCGTCGAACACTCCGGGGTTTGCGGCGGAAACTCAGGCAACCGAAGACATCCGAAGAGAACTGGAGGCCGCGCTTCTTTCGGCGCGCCCTTCCGACTCTTTTAGGATCCTGGTTCGGGAAAACCGCCTGCCCGCTCTGCTTCCGGAGCTGGCGGCATGCGTCGGATTCGATCAGCGCAACCCGCGGCATCATCTGGACGTGTTCGAGCACTCGCTGGCGGTAGCTGACGGAACGCCCCCCGACCTGCTTCTTCGATGGGCGGCGCTGCTCCACGACGTGGCCAAACCGCTCTGCTTCTCCATGGATGAAAAGGGAATCGGCCACTTCTTCGCCCACGACCGGAAGTCGGCAGAGATGGCCGAGGACATTTTGAGGCAGCTCTGCTATCCGGAGGATTTCGTCCTGCGGGTGCGCGGGCTGATCCACTACCACATGACGCGGATATTCTTTCATACGGAAAGGGCGGTGCGAAAAGTCCGGCGAAAACTGGGGAACGAGGACACGGAGAGACTGCTGCTGCTCTTTGAAGCCGACCGTCGCGCTCACTCTCCGGAAGAAGCCTCTGACGGGCCGACGCTCTTCGAGTCGATTCATCGACGTCTGCAGGAAGACGAAAAAAAGGAGGTCGCTTTCCGCATGGAGAACGAACTGAAGCTGCTGACAGAAGAACTTGAACAGGCAACCCGGGAGTGGATGACGCTCGGCGAGAAAAAAGCTCCGGAACAGAACGCGTTTTACACGGAGACGGTCTTTCCTCTAGTGAAGCGCTGCTTCGTTTTGAAAGAGACTCCCAAGCTGGCTAACCGCCCTGTTGACGGAATGATCATGACCGTGGGAACTTCCCCCGAGCCGCTGATCCTCTCCATCCTTCTCTGCAGGCCGAGCGAAGTCGTTTTTTTACATACACGGGAGACGGAGGACGAGCTGGACAGGATCATCGAGGATACGGGGCTCCGCAATCGACAGTGGAAAAAAATCTGCGTCGGTGAGACGAATCTGCCGGAGATCTACCGGGCGTGCGTCGACGCATGGACGGAATGGGGGCAGGACAAGCGCATTCTGGTGGATCTGACCGGTGGAACCAAGGCGATGGCAGCCGGACTTATGGCGGGCGCCGCTACGCTCAACATGCAGGCGGTCTCGGTGGCGAACACCCGTTTTGTACGCGAGTACCGAAAGCCATACCCAGGCAGCGAGTATCTGGACTTTCTGCAAAACCCGTACGAGGTCTTCGGCACCCTGAAGCGGCGCGAGGCGACGGGACTGTATCAGCGGCACGACTTTCAGGGGGCCGCCGCCATCTACGGCGACCTGGCCCGAAGAGTCGCACGCCCCGACCGCGACGAAAGCCGCTTTTATCTCAGCTCCGCGTACGAATCAATGGACGGGCTGAACCTGAAGACCGCGTCGGAGTGGCTGGACAGAATTCTGGAGGCCCCCAACCGTTACGGCCCCCACTTCACCGGTGAACAGCTTGCCAGGATACGGAAACAACGCGACGCGGTGCGGCTGGCCGCCGGCTATCTGGAGGACAGGCGGACGGACGCGATGTCCTTGCTGAAAGACCGCGCTGCTCTCTTCTCCCTGATTCTCATTTTGTACCACAACGCCGAAAGGCGCGACGATCAGGGGAAATGGGACACGGCCTGCCTCTTTATGTACCGCATCATGGAGATGATGGAACAGCGGCGGCTGGCGCTCCGGGACATCGACACCGCCAAGGCTGACTACGGCGTTATCGAGGGACTGGACGAAAAATCCGTTCTGACGGCGTTCAACAAGATCCGGCAGGTGTTGAAGTACTCACAATTCTCAGCACTTCCCTCCGAAATCAGCCTTTTGAACGGTTACACGCTGCTGGAGGCGCTGGACGACCCCTTCAGCATCGGACGCCTGGCGTCAGCCAAAGGAGACAAGCCGGAGAAGTACTGGAGCATGTTCAAGAAGCAGATCGAGCGGCGCAACCTGAGCATTCTGGCCCACGGATACGAGTACATATCCCGGAAGGACTACTCGGAATTCAAGCGACTCGTGGACGACCTGCTCGCCTTTCTGGCGGACGTTGAGGGCTTCGATCTGGATACGGGCAAGAAAGCGATGAGTGCGATCGAATTCGAACCGGGCGAAGAGTAGCGGGAGACAGTGCTTTTTTCACTGAAATACTCTTTACAAAAAGATGCGCCACGCCGGGAAAATGCGTTACTTGATACGACAGGAGGTCTTTTCATGCCATCGATCATCGTCTCCACCTGCGGTACAAGCATACTGACCAACGGAATTACCGACGAGCTGCGCTCCTTATTGCAGCGAACGGCCAATCATCTGGAAGGAGAACTGGAAGCGGAGGAAAGATCGCGCATCGACCTGCATCTTCAGTCGCGCGATCGTGAACTGGCGAAGTGCGCATCCTTCGACGAGGCCCGCAATGCGAGCGCCGAACTCAACGGTCTTTTCGGAATCTACGAAAACCAGCCAGCGAAGGGAAAAGGCGACATCCACTTCCTTCTGCATACGGACACCTATCAGGGGGAGAAAAGCGCGATCCTTCTGCAAGGATGGTGCGAAAGGAAGGGCATGAACACCCAGACGTATCGAGTGGAGTCGCTGAACACGAAAAATGTCGACGAATTCCGAGTCGGCATAGGAAATCTGATGCACTGGTGCCAAGAGACGCTTCCCGGGTACCGCGCTAGCGGTCACAAAATTATTTTCAATCTCGTGGGCGGCTTCAAGAGCCTGCAAGGGTATATGCAGACGCTCGGCATGCTCTTCGCGGACGAAAGCGTCTACGTCTTCGAGGGCGAACGCACCCTGCTGCGTATACCCCGTCTGCCGCTCGACCTGGACGCGGCCTCCAGGGAGAGCATGCGGAAGCACTACGCGATTTTCCGGACGCTGCTCCGGCAAAGCCTTCCTGCGAGCGAATGCAGCTCCATGCCGGAGACCTTCCTGTACTGCGTCGATGGCGAATGTACGCTCTCTGATTGGGGGCGTCTTCTCTGGGACCGCTTCAAGGGAGAGTTCTACAAGAAGAAACTGCTTCCGCCGCCCTCGCCGAAAATACGCTACGGCCGGACGATCGAAAAAGATATCGCCGCTCTGGATCCGCATCAGGTGGGCGAAATCAACGCAAAAATGGACGAACTTGCCCGCTTTATAGAGAAAGGACAGTCCATCAAGAGTCTCGGCTTCAAGAAGCTGGCGGGCAATCCCGTGCCCGGTTGCAACCACGAATTCTACCTTTGGTCGGACAAGGACGCCGCAAGGGGTTTCGGATTCTACGACGGAGAAGTGTTCGTCTTCGATAAGATGCGTCCTCACCTTTAACCAAGGAGGGCGCCGCCGGAAGGATCCTGAACGATCGACGAAGGAGGTTGCGCATGGGCAGAGTCATTTTTCTTCCCCTCGAAGTGGGTATCTCCAGAAAGAACGGGACGATTCAGCTGATCGAAAAACAGGGCGGAAGAAAGGCGCGCGTTCCCGTGGTACAGACATCCGAAATCTTCGCCCTATCCGGGGCCGAACCGGACGGAGCGCTTCTCTCGCTGCTCTCCCAATACACAGTCCCCCTCCATATCTTCAAGGACGGGAACTACCGCTCAACATACATTCCCTTCGCTCCGGTCCTCTCGGGAAAAAGCGTGCTCGCCCAGGTACAAACGCTCGAAGACGCAAAACAACGATGGATTCTTGTGCGGGAACTTATTCGCGGGGCCGCCCGCCTGCGCTGCATGGCCTCAAGAATACTCCGGCCGGAGGAGAAAGAGGAGTGGGAAAGCAGATACATGGACCGCCTCGCCTCTGCCTACGCAGGAGGACTGCATGAAGCGGCGGAGCATGTTCGAAAGTTTGAAGAAATCGACCGGGAGTTTCTGAAAAGAGAAAACTGGAGCGAAGAAGAACTGCCATACGCGCAAGGAATAAGCAAGGGAGTCGTACTGGGGGCGCTCCCCCGCCTTTCGCTGGATCCATGGATCGGCATTCTGCATTGCGAGGGGTCGGATATTCCGCCGCTCGCCGAGGATCTGCTTTTTCTTTTCTCTCCTTTGCTCACATGGCTCTGGCCGCGGAATGAGAGGCCCTCTCCCGCCGGAAAAAATCTGCCGGAAGTTTTTCGCCGGCACATGGGGAGACGCGCTGCAAAGAACGGCGCCAGAACATGGAGTCTTAAATTTCTTCCCGTGCGAGAGGGGTACGCGCTCATCGCCCGTTTCTCGATGTGCAAACCGTACCGGTGTGTATCCAACGTGGAGGTGGAACGCCTTGCAGAATGAACAGACGCTTGTCGATGGAATAGCGTTGCGCTGCTCCCTGGCATCGATGTACCACCTCACGGGAATCCTTCCCGACGAAGAGACTTTGGAAGACAGATCAAGTCTTTGGGAGAGAGCCCTCCTCCCCTCTGCGGACAGCAGAGACGAGGACGAAATGGAAGAAATCGCGGCGGCGTTCATTGAAGGATTGGAAACGCGAAAAGGACTCGCGCTCCGGACGGCCTTCGGCCTTCCGCCGTACGCATGGGTAGGCGCCATGCTTTTCATGTTGTACGAAAATAACATCGAAAAAGGACAGATCATACGAAAAGACCGGGAGCCTCTGGAAGTTCGGCTCACCGAAAAGGGACGGAGGCGTATTCAAAAGGCCGGGGATGGAACTATTTTCTCAGCGATCGCACCCAATTCTGGAGCATTATGCCCCCGCTGCCCTTGGTTCGACTGGTGCCGGCCGGAGGAAGAGGAACCCGTCGAAGATCTGCCGTAATTCCCGCGATGTTCCCTATCCCCGATCGAATCCTTCAAGTCCGAAGGAGAGTCTGGAGAGCACAGTGCAGCGCCGTCAATCTCTCATGCTCTTCGATACACATTCTTCTTCCGCCCGTGATGCTCTGGAAAAAACAACAAGAAAATGACTGGTATAGGAGGAGCGAATTCTCTGCTGCTCCTCCTATACCACAACTTTGTGAAGCATAAAACTTTCTATGACGACAACTCAAAACACAGGATATTGCAAGCCTTTACGTAACCACTTCAGAAACAACTTTCCCATCAATAGATTGTGCCGAAAAGAACTTGCGCTGGAGCTTTGGAAATGCTATATTTGAAACTAGGATTCCAATCGAACCGTTGCGGGGTTGAAACGATGGATACTCGAAAACCTTGTGTGTTTTGGGTATTCCAATCGAACCGTTGCGGGGTTGAAACGTGTTGCTTTCCTTCAACCGTCCGATGAGGGGCATTCCAATCGAACCGTTGCGGGGTTGAAACGTAGGGCTCCGCTTTGATTTCCACACGCTCGAGATTCCAATCGAACCGTTGCGGGGTTGAAACAATTTTTGTCATTTACCGTGATCTTCATTTTCATTCCAATCGAACCGTTGCGGGGTTGAAACCTGGTGCCTCCGTACCAGTCTTCCTGTAAAAGTCATTCCAATCGAACCGTTGCGGGGTTGAAACACGGGATGGGCGAAGTAGGTTCCCGACTCATTCCGATTCCAATCGAACCGTTGCGGGGTTGAAACGACAAGCGAAGGGTCAGGCGAGGACGACCAGCAATTCCAATCGAACCGTTGCGGGGTTGAAACTTCGGGGTCAATTCAACACCTCCTCTCGGCAAACAATTCCAATCGAACCGTTGCGGGGTTGAAACGAAGCCCCTCTAATCTCTCGTCGCCTCGGACACCCATTCCAATCGAACCGTTGCGGGGTTGAAACCTGTCGTCGGGGAGGGTGTTTCCACGTCCGGGACCATTCCAATCGAACCGTTGCGGGGTTGAAACCAGGGGCAGATCCGGGTGCGTCGCGTGCCGGATCAATTCCAATCGAACCGTTGCGGGGTTGAAACATCCTCTGCGCGGAAGCCCCCATGATGGCCTGATTCCAATCGAACCGTTGCGGGGTTGAAACGGATTGCGGCGGAAACGCTACTTTTCGTAATCAAATTCCAATCGAACCGTTGCGGGGTTGAAACACTCCCCGACGAGTTCGGCGATCCCGATACCGGCGATTCCAATCGAACCGTTGCGGGGTTGAAACTTTTTCGGCGCGGGGAGGTCTTTCTCCTCCTCCCATTCCAATCGAACCGTTGCGGGGTTGAAACCTGACGGGCGATGATGTCGTGCGCACGCCCGTCCATTCCAATCGAACCGTTGCGGGGTTGAAACGCATCCCGCCTGTCCCTGTCGACGTCGAGCACGTCATTCCAATCGAACCGTTGCGGGGTTGAAACGCGTAATCCCTCGCCATCTCGCTCCCCCTTTTGTGCATTCCAATCGAACCGTTGCGGGGTTGAAACCGCTCGATCCTCGAGTATGTCGCAACGGAGACTATTCCAATCGAACCGTTGCGGGGTTGAAACGGTCAGGGCGTGCAACAAGTTAGCCTGAAAAAATTCCAATCGAACCGTTGCGGGGTTGAAACGCAGGGCTCTTGGAATGAAATGCAAGTGACGTTGAAATTCCAATCGAACCGTTGCGGGGTTGAAACCGCTTTCGGGAAATCGATATCGTTTTTCTTAAGGGATTCCAATCGAACCGTTGCGGGGTTGAAACACACGCTCGAGGAGGGTGTCGTCGAGCGTGTAGAATTCCAATCGAACCGTTGCGGGGTTGAAACTTCTCTCCGGGCTGCAGCTTGTCGACCAGGGTGTTATTCCAATCGAACCGTTGCGGGGTTGAAACACACGCTCGAGGAGGGTGTCGTCGAGCGTGTAGAATTCCAATCGAACCGTTGCGGGGTTGAAACTTGAATATTGCCTCGACCATTCTCATTTTATATATTCCAATCGAACCGTTGCGGGGTTGAAACAACCGCGATCAATAGTAAGACTAAAAGGTATTGCAAATTCCAATCGAACCGTTGCGGGGTTGAAACCAAGCAAGAGTATCTAAGATACCAGCAAGGTATATTCCAATCGAACCGTTGCGGGGTTGAAACCAACGCCACCGCTTGGTACCGCGTGAAGGCGGCGATTCCAATCGAACCGTTGCGGGGTTGAAACTTCGCCGCCATCGTCTCACTTGCCCCTGCGTTCGTATTCCAATCGAACCGTTGCGGGGTTGAAACCTCTATGAAGTGAAAACCTCTTCCATTCCAGATATTCCAATCGAACCGTTGCGGGGTTGAAACGCATCCTGAGACCCTCCGTTGTACTTGACCTCCCAGATTCCAATCGAACCGTTGCGGGGTTGAAACTTAAGGATGCTATCTCTTGCCGTTTGATCTTAAATTCCAATCGAACCGTTGCGGGGTTGAAACCGTCCTTGATGAGCAAGGGCTCTTGAGGATCAAAAATTCCAATCGAACCGTTGCGGGGTTGAAACGTGTGTGTGTCTTTCAGTTGTCAAGGTACGTATTCTCATTCCAATCGAACCGTTGCGGGGTTGAAACAATAGCGTTGACGCTCTTTAAACGTGCTATACGATTCCAATCGAACCGTTGCGGGGTTGAAACTTCCATCTATTCGATTGATAAATGGAAACAAGATATTCCAATCGAACCGTTGCGGGGTTGAAACCTGTTATCGTGAATATCAGAATATGAGAGATTCCAATCGAACCGTTGCGGGGTTGAAACATGTTTTATAATATTGTATCGTATTGTCTTACGCAATTCCAATCGAACCGTTGCGGGGTTGAAACATTGTCGATATGCCGCTAACTGGGTGTGATACACATTCCAATCGAACCGTTGCGGGGTTGAAACCGAGTTGGTCGCCATTATTTCTTTTATTGCTGATTCCAATCGAACCGTTGCGGGGTTGAAACGTTCCCAACACGAACGACAGTACCAATCTCCCGTGATTCCAATCGAACCGTTGCGGGGTTGAAACTCGACAGGCTCAAATACACCCGCTGCTTTCTGCTCATTCCAATCGAACCGTTGCGGGGTTGAAACATAAAAAGCCCCTCCTTTGTGTATGCGAGGGGAAATTCCAATCGAACCGTTGCGGGGTTGAAACGCAAACTTCAAACGTTCTTCCCGAAACGCGAACCATTCCAATCGAACCGTTGCGGGGTTGAAACTAAAATCCCCGCTACGGGTATGCCATCCATCCTCATTCCAATCGAACCGTTGCGGGGTTGAAACGAGAAGCGGAAAGTCAAGGAGCTTTTTGATCCTGATTCCAATCGAACCGTTGCGGGGTTGAAACTAAAATCCCCGCTACGGGTATGCCATCCATCCTCCGATTCCAATCGAACCGTTGCGGGGTTGAAACTATGCAATTCGCTTTTCGTCATTCTATTGTCAAGAATTCCAATCGAACCGTTGCGGGGTTGAAACGGACATCATTGTTCTTACTGTAACAATGCTCAGTGATTCCAATCGAACCGTTGCGGGGTTGAAACGAAACACGTGTTTCGCATGTTCAATCAACTGCGATTCCAATCGAACCGTTGCGGGGTTGAAACCCGCTACGCAGTTCCTTTCCTCCCGATCAAGTCATTGATTCCAATCGAACCGTTGCGGGGTTGAAACCCATCGCATACGGCGGCATGTTCAACTGCTCTCCAGCATTCCAATCGAACCGTTGCGGGGTTGAAACAGCAACTGCCGCCCGAATTCCGGGTTTTTGTAATTCCAATCGAACCGTTGCGGGGTTGAAACCAGTTCTCCGCCGGGGAGTTCGTAGTGCACCCCGATTCCAATCGAACCGTTGCGGGGTTGAAACTTCCGTCGGCTTCGATAAGCTTCGGCACGACGATTCCAATCGAACCGTTGCGGGGTTGAAACGTTTCTAATTAACTCCTCCTTTTCGCCCGGATCCGATTCCAATCGAACCGTTGCGGGGTTGAAACAACAGGCTTTTTCACTGTCTGTCAGTTCTTCTTTCATTCCAATCGAACCGTTGCGGGGTTGAAACCCATGCTTCAGCCCAGCCCGCTTCCCCTTCGGGGATTCCAATCGAACCGTTGCGGGGTTGAAACCGCAGGAAGAAGGGTACAGTGTCGTTCCGTACTGGATTCCAATCGAACCGTTGCGGGGTTGAAACGCTGCTTTGGTGGCTTCATAACTGTCATAGATACATTCCAATCGAACCGTTGCGGGGTTGAACCCCCCCCCATGTCGCAGTATGGGGGGAGCAAGGAATTCCAATCGAACCGTTGCGGGGTTGAAACATAATTGTTCAGACAATATTCCGTCCTTTCTTCAATTCCAATCGAACCGTTGCGGGGTTGAAACGCGACGTGTGATATTCTCCTTTACCATCTCACAGAATTCCAATCGAACCGTTGCGGGGTTGAAACGTCAGCTTCGATGATCTTCAGCATGGTTTCAAATTCCAATCGAACCGTTGCGGGGTTGAAACCAGTTCTGTATCGTCTTCAAGGCGATACAGCGTTGAATTCCAATCGAACCGTTGCGGGGTTGAAACCCTCGTCCTGCCGGAAGAATTCTCCGCACGTTGAGATTCCAATCGAACCGTTGCGGGGTTGAAACGACTGAAGATGTATTGTTCCACTTCTCCAGAAATTCCAATCGAACCGTTGCGGGGTTGAAACTAGAAAGTAAAATCACCATTTTCGAGTATGTCTAATTCCAATCGAACCGTTGCGGGGTTGAAACGTCTGGTACCCCCCGTACCCCTGCCGTTGCTCCCATTCCAATCGAACCGTTGCGGGGTTGAAACTGCCATCCATCCTCCGTCCTGCCATAGCTCCCGCATTCCAATCGAACCGTTGCGGGGTTGAAACGAAAACAGTTTCGTCGTTTTTGTTCCAATGCGTATTCCAATCGAACCGTTGCGGGGTTGAAACAATCTTCAAGAGCATTGGCAATCTCTTCAAGTTCTATTCCAATCGAACCGTTGCGGGGTTGAAACCGCCAGGCGGAAAAGTGGGCGCATCGTTGACTACGATTCCAATCGAACCGTTGCGGGGTTGAAACGGGGTGGGTCTCCCCGAGCTCCTCGACGAGGGCCATTCCAATCGAACCGTTGCGGGGTTGAAACAGCTTGCCCCGTCCCCGGTTTGATAGACAGTAAAAAGAGACATATACTGTAAGTCAGAAAGGGGCGGTGTGAGATGGCGGCGAAGTATTATTCCCCGGATTTCAAACTGGAAGCGGTAAGGAG
>Ga0334889_1001596_pt1 | contig 29215 bp, 20 predicted proteins | sample GraSluR1_MG_2_FD_207222 | JGI IMG/M metagenome (GOLD analysis project Ga0334889, IMG submission 207222) | Sludge microbial communities from methane-producing bioreactor in Wageningen University, Netherlands - Granular Sludge_8_08-R1 | ecosystem: Engineered > Bioreactor > Anaerobic > Unclassified...
GAGTATTGGCCCTGGAACGAAGATGTTATCTTCCCTGGGCGCCTTCAGGCATCGTCGCCGAAGAATGACGAGAGAGCGAGGTTGGTATGGCATCGGATCGAGGGGGACATCTGCATCCGCGGCCCACACAACCCGGGAAGGCCGATCCCGAGCGGCGGCTCGGATTGCTTCGATGGTCAGTCTGTCCCCCCGCCATCGGCTGGTTCGTTCTATGCGTTGTGATTCTCGGCTTGTTGGTCCTGCTGGTTTTTGGGGCGTGACAAACGGGCCATCAGGGCGTCGGCGGAACCCGATGAGGTGTTGTGGATGCGGAAGTCCGCCGCGGCGGATGAGATCGCTGAGAGGTGAATCGTGAGCTTGGTGAGGAGCGTCAGTAGACGGTATACGGTCTGGCGGCGCCGACTGGACCTGGACGGTCCGCTGATTCCCGAGGAAGGTCTGGACGTCTGGTCGCCGGAGTCCGGCCGCAAGACGCCCAGGCGGACGGTGGTGCGCGTCCTTCGGGCAATACTCCGCCAAGCCTTTGAGGACGAGTGCATCGCCATCAACTTCTTTTATGACCAGGAAGACAACTGTCTGCGGATCGTCGGGTATTTGACGCCTCCGCAAGGCCCTGATCGGTCCTTGATGCACTTCGCGCCAGCCCCCGGATGCTTCGCGGCGGATGCACTGAAGGAACTCCAGTGGCGGCTCGGCGTCCCCCGCGCCCCGGGCGAGGGACCATTTTACTATCGTCTCCGTGGCCAGGATCGGACAGCGGTGGGTGTCGTACCGTGGCCACTCGAAGTGCGCATCTATTTCAACGACCAACGACCTGAGATGCGCACCAAGAGAGGAAAAGCACGGGAATGCGAATCGCCCGAGGCGTGACGGCGGGACGGCAAGACGACGCGTGGCCCTGGGTGATTGTTCCCCCAGGACTCCCACGGACCTGCCGGCGAGGGCCGGGACGCGCGATTCACGCATACGGTTTCTCACGCCATGGGTTCGCTGGGGACGGCATACGGTGATAGTGGGGACGGTAGTCACCGCTTGCGAGTGCAAGTGCCAATTCTCTGGCACTAACGTTTGGGGGTCGGACGGTCCTGGGGATGGGAGCCGCGGCCGGCTTCAGCCGGCCGGACAGTGCCCTCGGCTTCAGCCGAGGAAAGGCGGGCCCCTCGTCGTTTGTTCCCTCTTGCAGCCAGCTTCAGCCGGCTTTCTCCTGCGAACGCGACCCACAAAGAGCGCCCGAGAAGCCGGCTCGCGCGGAAGAGGAAGAGGAACGGGAGTGTTGATGGTTCCGCCCACCCCCGCCTGAAGGCAGCGGCACTGGCCGGTCGGCTGAAGCCGACCCCACCAGAGACCGGCTCGAAAGCCGGTCCCACAAAGAGAGGGGGGCCCACAAGGAAGGCCGGTCCCACAAGCACTGGAGAACTGGAAGCGAGAGACTGGAGACTGGAAGACCGGCTGGAAAGCCGGTCCCACAGAAGAGGGGCCGGTCCCACACAGGCAATGCCGGTCCCACAAATGAAAGCCGGTCCCACAGAAGAATGGCCGGTCCCGCAAAAAGAGCGGGCCGCACAAGGGCGGCCGGTCCCACACACCTTTGGGCCGATGATTCAGCGCGGCGCGCGTGGCGCGCCTTCGCGGCCGGCACGGCGCAATGTTGGCGCCCTTCACTCGGGAGGCGCTGACAGGCCGGTTCGTACCAGGTCCAGCAGGCAGGCGTCCGCCAGGTCCACGTCGTCGTCCGCGTCGAAGTCAAAGGCGTGGATGCAATCTTCGCCGGTCATGAAGTCCGGCGGCTCCGGCCACACCCCGGGGCCGGACAGGCACTCGGCGAACACACGCATGTCGGCGCCGTCAATGTCGCCGTCGCCGTCCGCGTCGCCGTTGTTCGGCTGCGGAATCCCGATGAACTCCACGTCGTCAATGTTCCAGCCGTGATAGGACAGCCCGCCGTCGCTGGGCCCCATGCCCCAACGGACGTAGACGGTGGGCCGGCCGTCGGCCAGGGCCGAGATGTCGTACGACTGCAGGCTCCAGGCCTGCTCGTTGATGGTCGTCGTGCCGTTCTGCCAGATGGTGGTCCAGGCGGCCCCGTCCGATGAAACCTGAATGCTCGCCCAATCGTACGGACTCCGCTCGACGCCCAACCAGCGGCGGAAGCGCAGCGTGGTGTGCATCAGATTCGAGCAGTCCAGGGCGGTCGTGGTGAGGTAGTGGACGGGCATCGCGTTGGGGTACTTGCCGGCCAGGTTGTACCCATACACGTTGCTGCCGGTGTACCCGGCGGCCGGATCGCCCAGCAGACCCTGCGGAACGCCGAACTCCCACTGCCCCTGCGTACTCCAGCCGGGATTCGAGTTCATCGGGAAGCTGTAGGCCGTCCGGATGCCACCCACCGCCACGGACACAGTGGCCGTGTTGGATTCGTAGACGCCGTCCGACGCCTTGAACGTGAAGAGCACATCGCCGATGTAGCCGAGCGGCGGCAGATACCGGACCACGCGACCGCGATCGACCAGCGTATAGGGCAAATCGCCGGAGGCGATGGCCGTTGCCGATCCCATGTCAATCAGTTGGCCCACCGCGGGCAGGGAGACGATGACATGATCGAGCGGGTCGCCGTCCGGGTCCGACGAGCCGAGCGCAATGTCCGCCGTCCCGAACCGGGAGACTTCCAGGGCCTGGTTCATGGCGGACGGCTCATGCACGGCGAAGATGGCCACGTCGTCCACGAACCAGTCATCAACGTTGCCGAGATCGCCCTTGGAACGGATGCGCAGGCGGAAGTCGCGGTGTTTTGCGTCGGCCGGCAACAGCACGTCGGCCGGCTCGAATGCGGTCATGTCCGCCCCGCTGCCGGTGTGCAAAGCCAGCGGCTGCCAGTTGCCGAGTCGGTTGACGTATTCGAACTGCAGGTCGTCACCGGTCTCCGGACTGTCTCCGCCGCCGGTCCGCTGCCACCAATACTGAAGATGAACCTCGCCGATGCCCTCCAGGTCCAGGGCAAACGTGTACGCCAGGTCGCCGCCTTCCGGCATGCCGTTGAAGCGAGCTGCGTACGGTTCGCTCGGCTCGGCGATGCCCAGGCCGTCCACCGTTGCGCCTTCGACGTGGGCCCATTTGTCCGCCGCGAACGCAGGATCGGGGAAGGTATCAAGGAAGGGCAGGGTCAGCACGGTCTCCACTGCGATGCTGACCGTGGCCACGTTGGACTCAAACGCACCGTCCGTGGCCAGAAACGCGAAGGCGTCCTCACCGGCGTAGGCGGCCGCCGGCGTATAGCGAACGACATCTTCGCTTGCGGCGAGTGTGTACGGGAGATCCTCCGGGCCGACGGGGCCGGCCAGCGGGTCCTCCAGGGAGCCGTGGGCAGGCAGGGATACGATCACGAAGCTGATGGGGTCGCCCGCCGGGTCCGATGCGTGGAGGGTCACGTCGCGCAGGCCGTCCACGGAGACGGCCACCCAGGCATTGTCGGCCAGGGGCGCGTCTGCGCTGGTGATGCTGATGTCATCCACAAACCAGTCATCCAGGACGGAGGCGCCGCTGACCGTGCCGGAGCACCAGATCCGCAGTCGGAAATTCTCATGCAGCGCCGTGGCGGGAAGCAGAATCACCTCCGGTTCAAACGCGATCATGTCCGGGCCGGAGCCGGGATACTGCCGGAGGGTCTGCCAGACCCCGCCCGAGTCGAAGAACTCGACGACCAGGTCCTCGCCGGCTTCCGGGCTGTTTCCACCGCCGGTGCGCTCCCAGTAGTACGTCAGCCGGGCGGCGGGCACGACGGACAGGTCGATGATGTTTGACATGAGGGCATCGATGCCGACAGGGTGCCCGTTGAAGCGAGCCGAGAAGGGTTCGCTGGGCTCGTTGAAGGCCGCTGAATCGATCGTGACGGTCGTGTCATCTCGCCAATGGAGCGTATCGAGTGTGGCGACCGGGAACCCCTCGTAAAAGGGAATGGTGAGCACCGGTCCGACGTCCATCGTCACCTCTGCCGTGTTGGAGACGCCGCCGTGGGGCGGCGATCCGCCGTCGCTGACCTGGAAGGAAAACGTGTCGGTGCCCGTGAAGCCGCCGGCGGAGACATAGAAGACCTCGTTGCCGCCGCCCGTCATCGTGTAGGGCAGGTCACCCGCCTGGATTGGGTAGTCGTTCCGGGCATCGCGAAGCGTCTGCGTCGGCAGCGCCGTGATGATGTACGTAAGTGCACCGGGCGGGTCGGGCGTGCCGTCATCCGACGCCAGCAACCGGACGCGCGTCTGGCGATCCTGCCCGACGCGCAGGGTGCGGTTGGTGGCCGTCGGCGGACGCGGGCCGCACGGGCCGAACGCGGACAGATCGCTGGGCTGGAAGTAAGGCGGCTGGCCCCCGCCTCCGGACAGGCCCACCAGCCCATCGGCGGCGGCCACCGCCAGCCAGGCGATCTGGATGCGGCCATCGAAGTACATTTCGACCTGCGCGGTGTTGCTGTTGGCCTGGTAGTCCTCGGTCACGTCGTACCAGGTCACGACCGCGCGATCCGCGAATTTCTGCCACAGGACCTGGCCCCGCAGTCCCGGGTTCAGGTCGTCAAACAGCGCGGAAACCCGCGGGCGGGCAAAATGATCGGTGTAGGACTCCGTGGAGTCGCTGTCCGCGCGATCGAACGTGATGTTGCCGTTCGCGTTGACGTAGAGCGTGCTGTAGCCGGTGCCGTAGACAAGCACCTCGGCACCCCCGTCGAGCGGCAGGCGAGCCGAGTCCGTATCGCCCAGCCCCAGGTCGGCGCCGCCGGTCGGGTCGGTCGGCAGTTCGGTGATGGTCCGTATGCAGGCCGCATACGTTCCGAAGCTGCCATCCGGCACAAACAGGATCGCCCGGTAGCTCAGATCGAATCCGCTGGTGAACTGCTCCGTGAAGTAGTCCGGAATCTCCTCCGTGGTGAAGCTGTAGCAGGCGCCGCCCTGGTTGTCGATCGCAACATTCCCGGCCGCGTCCGCAGCCTCGACCTCGTAGTAGTACGTGTGGTTGTCCTCGAGACCTTCAATCAGCGCGCTGTGGAACACGGCGGGTCCCGGCCGGGTCACCGTCTGCGTCAGGTTGGCGCAGTTCTCACCCCACCGCACAAGGCCCCAAGCCGGTTCATCGGTCTCAAAGACGATCCGGGCGTCTTCCGGCGCAATGTCCACAGCCGCCACTCCGAAGAGCGTCGGGGCCGTGCAGTCCACCACGGCCGTGTCGGTCACGACCACGTTGGTTCCGCCGAACCCATCATCCGCGTCGATGTACGTGGCCGTCACCGTGTCAAGCTCGACGACCATGAGCACACCGGCGGCATCCACCGTGTCGAGATCCATGGTGGCGCTGAATCGCCCGGTGTTCGGGCCGGTCTCGGTGAGCGTCAGAATCTCGCCGTCCGGCTCGGAGTCGGATGCCACGGTGACGTCGATGGTTTCCGCGATCCCCTCGTCGGCGTTCAGGTCACAGTCACTGACCTCAACAGTGGCCGTGCTCTGGCATCCGTACGCGGTCCGGCTCAGCATGACGGCCCCGCGCCGGCTGCAGTCGATGAGGTCCGGGCTGGCCACCAGCGAGAACGGCTGCGGGCCGGCCGGCACGTTGAACCCGGTGATCTCCACGAGGTACGAGCCGGGCGTCGGCGTGTCGATCACGACCTGCTCGATGTTGTTCACGTGATCGGCTTCCGTCCGTACGGCGGGGGCGGCCGGGTTGAGCGGGTCCAGCGTCCACGGGAAGTGCTCGCCCAGGGTCGGGTCCAGGATCCGCAGGTCCAGATCGTTCACCAGGGCCGGGCTGACGTTCGGCGTTCCGGATACATCATCCCAGGCGATGGTCACCTTCAGCTCGGGCGTGCCGGGCGGCACGACCACCGTGAGTTGGTACAAGTCTCCGTGGTTCACCTCGCGTTCCAGGAAACTCCCCGACCGCATCTGCTCGATGGCCGGCACCACGCGGACGGACCCGTAGCCGGTCTGGTAGTCGGGCCCGGTGTTTCCGATGTCCACGGCCGTGTGGGCCAGGAGGGCTTTGAGGGTGGAGTTTCGGAAGTCCGGCCGATCGGGGTAGAGGTTCCGAAAATCCTGAAGCAGCAGGGCGCCCAGGCCGCAGACGGTCGGGCTGGCCATGGAGGTTCCGCAGTGGGTGGTGTAGCCCCCGGCCGCAGACGTGGAGGTAACGCCATTGTCGTCATTCGACTGGCAGCCTGGAGCGGCCAGATCGGGCTTGATCCGGCCATCGTCCGCCGGACCCCAACTCGTGAAGCTGGTCACCGAATCGTCGTTGGAATTCAGGGCACCAACCGTGATGTGGTTCTTCGCGCAGGCCGGCGGGGCCGTGGTATGATAGAGGCTGCCGCAGCGATCCGTCTGTCGCTCGTTGCCGTTGGCCCAGACCACTCGAAAAGGACTGCCCAGACTGCCGCGGACAATCGCATCGATCAGGGCGGAGGTCACCCCGTAGTCGCCTTCCCATTCGCAGGGAAACCCGTTCGGCGCCGTGTTGGTGCCGATCGAATTGTTGGCGATGTCGGCACCGTACGTGTTGATGGCCTGGTCGTAATCGGCCTCAATGTCGCCGGGGTCCGTGTAGAGGAACCCCGCCTCCAGGGGTCCCCCGGTCTCGAACCCGTAGGATTCGATGACAACGCCCGGAGCCATGCCGCGGTACAGCCCGCTGCTGAGCGTGCCGGCCCCGCCGACGGTCCCCGCCACGTGCGTCGCATGGTGCGCCGTTCCAGACCCGTCCCGGATGTTCACGCGGCCGCCGAAGTCCTGGTGCGTGGCAAACACCGTCCCGCCGTCGTAGACGAGCACCGTTACACCGGAACCGTCCAGGCCATACGGGGCCGCCTGGGCGATGTCCGCCCCGGTTCGCTCGCGGTTGCTGTTGTTCAGCTCGGAGAACTTCGGCAGCGGCGGCTCGACGTACTGAACGATGTCCTCCCCGGCCAGGTCGCGGACGCCGGACCACGGCAGCTCAATCACCATCCCGTTGACGCTCCACAGCATGGAGCGGATCGTTCCCCCGTGACGGTCAACAGCCGCGGGCCCCTCAGCCACCAGGTCCACGTCGGCATGGAACAGAACGTACGCGGCGACGGTGGGATCGTCATCCGTTGCATGGGCGTCTCCGGTGCGGTCGGAGGCGCTCTCTTCCGGAACGATGGACCAGGGCATGATCTCGTCCGCGGCCAGCGCTGGGTGGAGCTTCCATTCAACCTGAATGGGCACCGCCGCCCGCAACGATTTCTGATCGGCCAAGACCGCTTCGTTCAGCCCCTGGGGAGCCACGGCCGCAAAATAGGCGTGGTCGCCCAGGTAGTTCAGCAGCGTGACCCCGGCGGCCCGCAACCGGCCGCGATCCTCCGGAGCGACGGGCCGATCGAACTGCACCACAACGTGCCGGGCGGCATCGCCCCGTTCGCCCGCTGCGGATTCGGCAAGAGCCGCGGCCGCATTCGCCGAATGCGTGAATTCCGTCTGCACCGTGCCGGATCGCCAGCGGATTTCACCCGCCGATGCGACCGAACTTATGCACACGACAGCCAGCAAGCACCCGAGGCTTGGAGTAACTCGTTGAAACATCTCACGTTGCTCCCATCGCCAGCAGAACTGTGCGGCGTTCACCATATGGGCCCGTTCGAAACCGTCGCTTTCCCCACGGGGCTCTACTGTGCTCTGCCCCCTGTTCATTCTATAAGGAACCGGGCCGCGCACCAGCGCGACCCGGCTCCAGATCTTTACATGACTGATGGCAACATCTTCATTGACGCAACCGCACCCTAACGGCGGCGAATGAGCGCCAGGCCGCCCACGGCCATCAGTAGCAGGCTGGCCGGCTCCGGAATCGCAATGCGAATGATCGCTTCGATTTCGTCACCGCCTGTAACCGGCACCATGCCAACCTCTACGTATATGTAGCCGTCATCGCCCAGGTCCAGCCCTGGTCCGATTACGGTGGATGCCTCGAAATCGGCGATGGCGTAGTCGGCGATCAGATCGCCGTCGACGTCGATCTCATCACCAATCGCGAGCAGCATTGCGGAATTGGCCAGATCGGTGGCGGACCCGAAGAACAGGTACTCCTGTGCGGACGCTCCTGAGCCCCATCCCCACAAGTGGACCACCTGGTCGAGGTTGTTGATGCTCACGTCTCGGATGGCTGCGCCGCTGGCCAGGGTAATGCCATCGATGGTGTCGCCCTCGCGGATTTGGATAGCGCCGTTGTACGCGACGAAGGCGTCCGTCGCGGTGGGCCCGTCGGTATCGCCGGCCAGGACCCAGTTCCCTGCGTTATTCACGCTCAGCGCGCCGAAACCCTGCCAGTTGTCGCCCTGGCCGGTGGGCTGACCCTCCTGAGCGACGAAAACACCGTTCAGATAGATGTGGTCGTTGTTGCTGCTGGAGCCCGTGGCCATGTCCAGCTTGTGCAGGTGGTGCAGACCGTTATCCGAGAAATCGTAGGTGAAGTTGCTGGCCGTGGTGGCAATGGCCTTGCCTTCGATCACGTCACCGCCACTCAACAGCACCGTGATGGAATTCGGATCCGTCGGATCCGTGGCACGGAAGAAGTGCCGGTTGGTCGAGGTGCTGCTGCCCTGGGTCGCCGTTGAGCCGCCCATCCAGTGTGCCGTCCCATCGGGCAGCATGGTGGGCCGGCTGTTGAACGTGCTGTACAACCCGGGGAGCGGGACGATCGGATCGCCCTTCTGGAGCAGAACACCGCCGTGCGTGACCACGGAGTCATTTCCATTCACGGACGGGCTGTAGATGAACTCGCCGTTATTCCCGACGCCCATCGTGCTTTCACCACCGGTGACGACGTCCGGGAGCAGGCTTCCCGACAAAAACACCGGGCCGGTGTCCCACCACACAAACCGCTCACTGTTCGAAAGCGACCCGACGCAACCGACCTTTCCGTTGCCGTCCGTGAACGGTGCGCCCAAGGTGCTGACGGTCTCGGCGCCGATGGCATCCCCCTGCTTGACGACCACGTACGCGGATTTCGGCGGGATCGCGCTGGCCACACTTGCGACCAGCATCAGCATAACCAACCCTGCTGCGATTCTGTCCACGTTCCTGAGCATTTCCTCATCTCCTCCCTCGGCCAGGACGGTGCCTGACCTGCCGACGTGACAAGGCGCACCAGGCTCCGCGCGAGGCGCGCTGTGTCACCCTTTCCTTCTTCCTCTTCCCAAAGACCAGCCGCCAAGCAGACGCCGCTGCCGGCAGGACAGATCGAACGGTTTTTCTGCCGTGGTATCCCTGCTCTCTCCCCGCATCGTCCAGCCCATGCGGTGTATTGCCATGGTACCAAACACGGGCGTGTCAATTCAACAGAGACGCGCAGCCCGCGAATGAAGCGGGGCTGTAAGCCCGTGACCCTCATGGAGCCTCGCCTCGGTCGGCAGCAGACGCCATAAGCTTCTATTGGGATTTGAGTTACAGAGGCATCTCCAGAGAGATGCGCCGGTCAAGACCCTGCAAATGATTCGAAAAGACGTCCGGCGTCCTCCAAATCCACATCGCCGTCCGTGTCCATGTCAAACACACCGCAGCCCGGGGGTGTCCCCCCGTTCGGGCCGGTCATGCAATCAGCGAAGGCGTCGTAGTCGCGCAAGTCCACAAGGCGATTCCCGTCGTAATCGCCAGGCATGCCCACGCAGCCCGTCCCGTAGATCTGCACGTCGTCGATGTTCCAGCCGCAATAGACCCAGCCGGCGTCCGTCGGACCCATGGTCCAGCGGAGATAGACCGTCGGCTGGTCGTCTGCCACGTTCGAGATGTCGAGGTCCATCAGGACCCAACTCGTGTCCGCCACCTCCGAGGTGTTCTCCCAGAGCGTGACCCAGGTCACCTGGTCGGTGCTGATGCTCACCTTGGCATGGTCGTACAGAGGCGACTCCACGCCAAGCCACCGCCAGAAGGAAAGTCGCAGCCCGAAGTGGCCAGTGCAGTCGATGGGCGGGGTGGTCAGGTGACGTTCGGGCATGTTGTTCGTGTAGTCACCGTTCAGGTTGTATCCGTACACGTGGCTGCCCGTGTAGCCGCTCGTGGGGTCCGGACCGCCGTGCAGACCTCCGCCTCCCGTGGGCGTACCCCAGGCCCACAGACCCTCCGCAGTCCACCCAGGGTCTTCGCTGAGATCTTCGTCGAAGATCACGCTGCTGCCCAGCATCTCTGCGGTAAACGTGGTCGCCGGCGCGTCCGTCGGGGCCGTGGTCGGTCCGCTGCTACCTGCGATGCTGAAGTAGTACTCCGGGCTGGACGAGCAGTTGGTGGCCGGCAGGACGGCCTCGTATAGAACCCCATTCACCTGGCTCATGGGCACGGCGGCAAATAACGCGTCAGGATGATAACGGTAGTGCAGGGTCGCGGTGTTATCGTCCAGCAGCTCCGTGGCGGATGTGAAGGCCGCCCGCGCGGAGGTCTCGACGCCGGCGAAAAGCACGTCCGGCCGACCTTCGGGGAACGTGATCTGCGTGGAGCGGACCTGGGGCACAGAGGTCAGGTGCACAAGTGCCGGCAGAATCTCCTCGTTGTTCGGAATGATCTGATCCGGCGGAAGCTCGAATCCCGGAACGGACTGCCCCGCCGCCGGGCGCAGCTCGAAGCTGTATGACAGAACGCCACGCTGGGCGTACGTCCAATCCAGCGAATCGCCGTTGACGGCGTAAATGGTCGTGTACGTCGGCCCGGCGGTGTAGGCTTTGCCATGCACCCCGAGGATGAGCGACCGCATGGCCAGTCCGATGTCTTCATACACGGCGTTGTCCGGGCACAGGTCGGGCTTGTACCCCCACGGCCACAGGATGTACTGCGAGTAGCTGTGAATGTCGATCTGGGCACGGATGTTCGGGTGGTTCAGGAACAGGTCACGCAGGGCCTGGGTTTCCGGCTCCGAGAACGGCCCGGTGCCACGGTAGGTTCCGCTGCTGGGGTACGGACTGGAGCCGGAGTTGTCGAATCCCCAGGCTTCGCCCCAGTTGCGGTTGATATCCACGCCGTAGGAGCCGTTGGCATTCAGCCGGCGGTTTTTGCGCCAGAGCCGCTCGCTGGTCCACGTATAGATGTATCCGTCCACGTTGGACACCGGAACCAGGAAGATCTCCGTATGGTCCACCATGTCCGTGATGAAGGGGTCGCTCCCGTAGTTTTCCAGCAGATGTGTCGCAAAGTAGGTAGGGACCGTCGTGGTGATCCACTCTCGCGCATGCACGCAGGAGAAGTAGAACACTCCCGGTTTCATCCCGGGGACGGTATCGTTCGCGATGCGCAGACCCCAGATGGTCCGGTCCTCCAGCGTGGTGCCGATGCTGAATCTCGAAACCAGCCCGGGGTAGCGGGTCACCAGTTCGTCCATGTACCAGAGAATGTTGATTTCGCCGGCATCATAAGGGTGATACGAAAGGAAGAAATCGTCAAACGAGCCCGCCCGCAGACCTGCCGCCCGCTCCCGGTCGATCAGGGCCTGCACGTTCTCATGCACAACGGAGCAACTCAGGCCGAGCTGCGCGATCCGGGCCAACTGCTCCGGCGTCGCCACCACGTCCAGGGCGCCCGGCGCGGGAATGCAGTTGAGAATGATGCCACCGGCTTCCTCGATGGCCTGTATGTCGGCCGACGACGAGGCAACTACGCGGGCCAGATAATGGCCTTCGTAGGATCGAGGCGCTGCCGCAGCGGACGTCGCCACCAAACCCGCCAGAACGAACCCGCCGACCACGCCGGCCAGCCACCGGCGGATTGGGGCATTGCGCACCATGCCAAACCTCCTCGTGATTCCGTTAAACTGCGGTGAGTTTGCTGCACCCCATCCCGAGGGGTCCCATCCCAACCGCACAACCCCCTCCACTCGAGAGCCGGCAGCACCGGCACCCACGGCCCGTTTCGATCATGGTACCGAAAACCGACGAGGCGGGTCAATGTCCTCTTCGGGCCGACCGGGGCGTTACTGCGGCTTGCCCCGGCTGACCCGGCCCCATTCCTCGAAGACGGCCCGGACGGGGCTGGGCTTGCAGCCGGGGCCGAACTCGCACTGGGCAATCACGCCGCCGTGACCGTCGTAGAGCGAGCCGGCCACCCGACGCACGGCGGCGCGGGTCTCCTCCTCCGTGCCGAAGGCCAAGATGTGCTGGCGGTCGATCTCGCCCCAGAACGTGATCCGACCCTTGAAACGCCGGCCGATTCCCTCGATGTCCATGCAGAAGAGCTGACTGTTGATCGCATCCACGCCCACCTCGATCAGGTCTTCATAAATGTCCAGGATGTAGCCGTCGCTGTGCATGAAGGCGAACTTGCCCGCCGCATGGAGAATGTCGCAATAGTCCCGGTACAAGGGCTTGAAATACTCTCGCCACAGGGCAGGGTTGATCAGCAGTGATTTCTGGGACCCCCAGTCGTCGTACCACACAAACGCGTCCACGTCGGCCTGCGCCCAGGAGGAAAGCAGGGCCAACGCCCACTCATGCACGCGATCGCGCAGCTTCAGCATGGGCTCCGGATCGGCCACGCAATCCATGAGCAGGTTTTCCGATCCCCTAAGAAACTGCATTCTCTCGAACGGGCGGATGGGCGCCAGCAAGGCCACGAATCGATCCGTGGCCGCGCAGGAGCGGTTGACCTCGTCCCGATCGATGCCGCTCACCCAGGCCCAGGGCGGCCGGACCTTGTCCAGGTCGCTTTCGTAGCTGCGAATCAACGGGTGCTTCACCTCGCCCATGACGTACGGCCTGAGCGTAATGAACTCGCAGCCCCACTCGTCCACCGACACCCCCACGTCGTCCGGGTTGCCACGAACGCCGTCGATCGGCGGAAGGGTCAACGCCGGGCCGACGATGTCGTCCGGAAAGTCCCGGCGGATGGCAGCCAGCTCCACAGGGTAGGACGTGGCCGCCAGCGGACCGGCCCAGAGCTGCCGGGGCACGCGCGGCGTCGGTTCGAACCGCAGCGTACGATACACCAGTTCCCGTGGTGTCAGCCCTGCCATGTGTCGCCTGATCCTCCGTTACGTCGTTGACCGCGCGTACTCGAAGAGCGATTGCACATTCTCTTCCGGCGTGCCGGGGGGAATCTCGCAGCCGGCCGCCAGGATGTATCGCGCGCCGGCTTCCGCGTGGCATCGCGCAAGCCCCTCGCGAATGCCCGCCGGCGTCCCCCGCAGAATGTCCTCCACCGGGTTCAGATTGCCGGCCAGGCACACGCCCGGACCCACAGCCGCCCGAACCTCCGCCAGGCGTTGCGGATAATCGACGTCGATGATATCCGCCCGGGTCTCGGCCAGTGCGGCAAACTTTCCGTGCAGGCTGCCGCAGATGTGCAGCCGGACCGCAGCCCCGGCGGCGTGAACTGCGTCCACGATGCGAAGCTCTCGGGGCAACACCTCGGCCTCATAGAATCCGGGCGAGACCAGGGAGGCCGCCGCATCCCCGATTCCGATGATATCCGCACCGGCCTCCACCTGGGCCACGGCGAACCGGACCTCCATCTCCGTCACCCAGTCCATCAGGGCGCACGCGAAACCCGGGTCGGCCAGGGTCGCCAGCATGAACTCGTTCAGGCCGTACAGGTCGGCCGCCTCCGCCGCCGGACCTTCCACCCAGCCCAGAATGCAGACTTCGCCGCGCAGTTGCCCGGAAAAACTCTCCACGGCCCGGAGGCGGTCCGTCATCCGACCACCGCCGCGGGGGTCGGGGGTCCGCATCCTCGCCAGGTCCGCCGGCTCCGCGATGACCGGCCGCCGCGCCCGGGGGGGCTCGTGATCGGAGTAGACCAGCTCCGCCCCGCAATCGTGGGCCTCCCGCCAGGCATCGGAACAGCAGGAGACCACATCCATCGCAAAGCGGTCCACTAGAGCGAGCTGCCCCTGGACCAACACGCGATAGTCACGCACGTAATCCGCGTACGAAGCTCCCACGAGGTCCGCCGCGTAGATCATGAACAGCGGATGCGCCGGCAGACGGTCTACCGGCTCGCCTCGCAATCGGGCATGGGTCCTCTCGTACGAATTCATGACGACATCCGTCTCCGGAGCGATTGAGCACGGCCCGGCCTTTGCGCCGGGCTATTGTCGAACCGACGCATTATGGTGTATGAAAGGCTTGCCTGAAAGGCAAGGCTCCGGATCGGGCAGCTTGCGGGAGGAAATGTCATGGCATTTCGCGTCGGAACACGATCCGTCGTCGCGGGCCTTATCGTGCTGTGCATAGGTTGTCAGCCGGCGGCTCGCGACATCCGGCCGGCCGTCGAGCGGCCGTTGCCCGCAGCGGCGGACTGCGCGTGGCCGGGGGGAAGTTACTTCGGCCTCAACGGGACCAAGATCTTCCACATCCCCGATGATCCTGCGGCGGTCCAGCGGCGTCTGGGCTGGATGGAGGAGCTGGGCGTGCGGTGGGACCGCTGCGACCTGTGGTGGCACGTGGTGGAGCCGCAGCGCGGGCGGTTCGACTTCTCCCGGTCGGACCGGGCCTTCGAGACGCTCGAAGCGGGCGGCGCGCAATGGTATCCGATCCTGTGCTACGGTGCGGCCTGGTTCGAGCCGGGGCGCACCGCCCCCGCGGCAGATCAGGATTTCGAGGATTTCGCGAACTACGTCTATCAGACCGTCAGCCGCTACCGCGGCCGGGCGCCGTACTGGGAACTCTGGAACGAGCCGAACATCGTCCCGTTCTGGACCCCGGAGCCGAAGGTCGACGACTACGTGCGTCTGCTCAAGGCGGCGTACCCAATGTTCAGGAAGGCCGATCCGGACGCTCTGCTCTGCGCTCCGGCCATCGCCCCGCTGGGCTGGTGGGACCGCAAGTTCGTCGAGGGCATGTACGAGCGGGGAGCGAAGGACTACTTCGACGTCTTCGACTACCACTACTACCGGAACCACGCTCCGGAAGAGGAAGTGCCCCGCGAACTGGCCGAAATCCGGGCCGTCATGCGGCGCTACGGCGACGACAAACCGATCCAGATCAGCGAAGCGGGCGTCACCACTCTCCTGACGGGTCAGCCCGACGCCCAGCGACTCCAGGCGGCGTACGTGGTGCGGAACCACCTGCTGTGCCTGGCCCTGGGGGTGAAACGGTTCTACTACTTTGACCTGCAGAACTGGTTCGATGACCGGCCCGACTCGTGGGACAGCCAGCTCGGCCTGGTTACCGCAGCCGGCGAGCGGAAGCCGGCATTTCACGCATACCGGACGATGGTTGCCCAGGTCGACGGCAAGGAGATCATCGGGCGACTGTCCGACCTGGACGACAGCGTCGAGGGCGTGCTGTTTCATGATCCCGCGACCGGGGAATCCCGCGTCGCCCTCTGGGTGCGCGAAGCGGACGGTTCCGATGTGGTGGCCGTTCACGGGCAGCGTGAAGATCTGACCGTCGTCGGGGCGTTCGGCGAAACAACGACGCCCGCGACGCTGGCCGACGCGCTGTACGACGCAACGCGAGTCGCCCCCGTGACGATCACAGCCAACCCGGTCTTCGTACACCACGCGGACCCGATGACTTACCTGCCGGACGCGGCCACGCGGTTCTCCGCCGCACTGACCATTCTGTCACCCGGCGAATCGGCGCCCCTTCGTCTCGAAGCGCATCCTCGCTTCGCCGATTCCCCGTTTGAACCGCACTTCCTTGTGGAGTCGGTCCGGACCGGCCAGGGCGTGCAGTGGGACCCGCAAACGCAGCGTCTGACGTGCGACGCCAATGCCGCGAGTGGGCGCGTGCCGATTGAGGCGGTCATCCGCGTGACCTACGGCGCGGAGGGCGATCGGCGGACTATCCGGCTCAAACGGACGGCGGAGGCGGAAATCACACCGGACCTGGAGTTGACCCTCCGCCCGTACAAGGAAGGGGAGATGCTACGCATCGACGCGACGGTGGCCAACCGTGTCTCACGCCCATGGGGCGAACCCCTGCAATGGATCGAAGAGACCCCGGACGGACAGGCCCGCGTCATCGCTACAGTCCCCGTCTTCGTCGACGGACACGCAACCCGGCAGGTCGAGATTCCGGCGCCGCCCGGTGCGGCGGCCTGCCGAAACGCACCCGCCGTCTGGACGCTTCAATCCGGGCATCGCGCAAGTCGGCCCTTTCGCGTTCATACGGTCGCCACGCTCGGGCTACAACCCGCTATCGACGGAGATCTGAGCGACTGGCCGGACATTCCCGCGGTCCGCGTCGACCGGGTGGATCAGGTCGTCCGCGACCGCGGCCAGTGGAACCGGGAGAACGCGTCGGCCGTTGTGCGCATCGCTCTTTACGCGAACACCCTGTACGTGGCGGCAGACGTACAGGACGACGACCCGATGGTGAACACCGAGGACCCAAACGAAATCTGGAAGGGCGACTCCATTGAACTGTTCCTCGGATTGGCCGGTCCGGCCCGGCGCACGGTGATTGACAGGACCGTCGACTTCCAGATCGGCCTGGCGCCGGATCACGGGCAACACGCCGGGCCCGTCGCATTCTGGTTTCATCGCGACGTGGTTTTGTCTGAGGCCCGGGTCGCAGCCCAGCGTACGCAGACCGGCTACACGCTCGAAGCGGCCATCCCGCTAGCGGCATTGATGGATCCCGTTCCCGACCTGTCGGACGGCACCGTGATCGGGTTCGACATCACGCTCAACGACCTGGATTCCGACGACTGGGCCCCAGCCGGAAACGACCCCGGTCGAAGGCTGACCTGGAACGGCACCGACCGCAACTGGATCGATCCGTCCAACTGGGGCATCGCCGTCATTCGGCGCTGAGCGCTTGCAGAGGAAAACGCATGGGCACGCTTGTGGACATTCCCGGCCTGGGCCGCATTTCCGACGCCTCCGGCTTTGTGTCGCTGGAAGCGGCGTCGGACGGCATTCACCGCGTGGGCACGGACGGCGTGCGATCCGTCACCGCCACCGGCGACCGGAAGGTGGAGTTCATCGCCTGGGCCGACCACACGCTGGCGTACGTCAAGTCCGCCATGGGATACCCGGCCTACTACCGCATGCACCCGGTTTCGCTGGACAAGCCGGTCGAGGCCGTCTTGATGGACCTGGACGGCACCAGTGTCCGCAGTGAGCACTTCTGGATCTGGATGATCGAACTCTCAACGGCCAGCCTGCGGAACGAACGGGGTTTTCGCCTGGCTGACGACGATGTGCCGTACGTCTCCGGCCACAGTGTATCGGAGCACCTGCAATACGCCATTCGCAAGTACTGCCCGGAGAAGACGGTGGAAGAGGCGCGGCGGTACTACTTCGAGCATACACGGCGGGAGCTGGCGGAGATTCTTGCCGGGCGGGGTCGCCAGGATGCGTTCACGCCGTCGCCGGGGCTCAAGGAATTTCTGCTGGAGTTGAAGGCCCGCGGCATCCGGATCGGGCTGGTCACCTCCGGACTCTATGAGAAGGCGTGGCCGGAGATCGTCTCCGCATTCCGCCGGCTCGACCTGGGCGACCCCCGGGAGTTCTACGACGCGATCATCACGGCCGGTTTCCCGCTGCACAAGGGGGAGGTGGGCACACTCGGCGAGCTGTCGCCGAAGCCGCACCCGTGGCTGTATGCCGAGACCTGCCGCGTGGGGCTGGGCATTCCGTTTGACCGGCGCAACCGGGTGGTCGGCATCGAGGACAGCGGCGCGGGCGTGTGCGCGGTACGAATTGCCGGGTTTCCGACGCTGGGCTTCGCCGGCGGCAACATCCGTGAAAGCGGCACGCAGGAACTGTGCTGCGGCTATTTCGAAACGTTCGGCGAGATTCTCGATTCCCTGGCCTGAGTGGGCCGCGCCCGCCTCCGCCTCCGGGTTCCTCGTGCCGGTCTCGTGACGGCCGACGGCCCGCGGCTCAAACCGTCACGCCCTCTATCGCGCGACGGCCGAAGTCCAGGGCCCGAAGGTTGAGATCGATGATCTTGCTGCCCTTGGCGGCGAAGGTCTCACGCAGGACGTCGGCCACCGTTTCGGGCCGGATGATCGATCGGACCGCGCAGTAGGCGCCGACCATCACCACGTTCGCGGCCCGATCCGAACCGGCCTCGCGGGCCAGATCATTCACGGGCACTTTCACCAGCTTCACGTCCGACCGTGGCTTCTCAACCTGGATCAGCGAAGAGTTGACCATCAGCAACCCGCCGGGACGCACCATGGGGCCGAACTTCTCCAGAGACGGCAGGTTCATGATCAAGGCCGAATCGTACACATTGAAGATGGGCGAACCGATTTCGTCGTCCGAGCAGGCCACCAGGCAGTTGCACGTGCCGCCGCGCATCTCCGGGCCGTACGAGGGAAACCACGTCGCCCACAATCCGTCCTTCATCGCCGACTGCGCGATCAGCCCGCCACCCAGCAGAATGCCCTGCCCGCCGAAACCTGCAAAAACGATTTCTTCGATCATTGCTGTTACTGCCGCTCCGTTTCCGTCCGCGTCACACCGCCATCTCCGCCGCCGGCCGCCGACGGGTCATCGGAACCCGCACTGAGCCGGTCCACGAACACGCCCGGCGGGAAGACCTTCGTCACGTTCTCATCCACGTGCCGCAGGGCCGCCATGGGCTCCATGCGCCACTGCACGGGACAGGCCGCCAGCACCTCCACCATGGCGAAGCCCTTTCTCTCCAACTGGGCCTGCACCGCCTTGCGCATGTACTTGCGGGCGGTTTTCAGGTGCTTTGGAGCGCTCAAGGGCACGCGAGCCAGAAACGCCACGCCTGGCAGAGACTGCAGCAGCTTGCACATGTCGATGGGATGCCCCATGACCGCCACCTCACGGCCTTTCGGGGAGGTGGTCGTCTTCTGCCCGGGAAGCGTGGTCGGCGCCATCTGTCCGCCGGTCATGCCGTAGATGCCGTTATTCACGAAGAACACCGTGATGTTCTCGCCCCGGGCCGCGGCGTGGACCGTCTCGCTCATGCCGATGGAGGCCAGGTCGCCATCGCCCTGGTACGTGAACACGAACGCATCCGGCAGGGCCCGTTTGACGCCGGTGGCCACCGCCGGGGCCCGCCCGTGGCTGGCCTCGATCATGTCCACCGCAAAGTAGTCATACGCCAGCACGGAGCAGCCGACCGGACAGATGCCCACGGTGTGGTCCGTCAGCCCGAACTCATCGAGCATCTCGGCCACCAGCCGGTGGTAAACGCCGTGGCTGCAGCCGGGGCAGTAGTGGTGTGGCCGGTCGATGAGGGCATGCGGCCGCTCGAATACGCACTCGACGTCTGCGTTGGTCAGGGTTTCAGCCATGGAGCCCCTCCACGAATTTGCGGATTTCGTCCGCGACCTGGGCCGGTGTCGGCAGCACGCCGCCCATCTTTCCGAAAAACGCCACCGGGTGGTCGCCCGGGGCCGCCAATCGCGCGTCCTCCAGCATCTGCCCCGCGCTCAGCTCGAACACAAGCGTGCCTTGGGTCCGCGACATGAGGTTCCGCAGGGCTTCCGACGGATACGGCCAGCATGTCACCGGTCGGAACAGCCCGACGCGGATGCCCTTGGCCCGAGCCAGCTTGGCGGCGGAATACGCCACGCGGGCACAAATGCCGTAGGCCACCAGCAGATACTCCGCATCCTCCGTCAGGCGAGTGTCGAAACGCTGCTCCGCGGCGGTGATCTTGCGGTAACACGCCTGGAGCTTTTCGTTGTGGTCGCTGAGGACCTCCGGTTCGAGGTACAGCGAGTTCACGATGTTGTGCTTGGACCGGCCGTTGAGCCCGGTGGTGGCCCAGGGCTTCTCAATGGGCTGGACCGGCGGCGGCTGCTCGGGGATGTCCGCCGGCTCCATCATGGAGCCGAGCACGGCGTCGGCCAGCACGAATACCGGCACCCGATACCGGTCGGCCAGGTCAAACGCGATTCGGGTGAACTCGTACATTTCCTGCACGTTCCAGGGGGCCAGACAGATGCAGCGGTAATCACCGTGACCGCCGCCCTTGGTTGCCTGGAAGTAGTCGCTCTGCGAGGCGGCGATGTTGCCCAACCCCGGCCCGCCCCGCATCACGTTGATCAGCACGCAGGGCAGCTCCGCACCGGCGATGTACGACAGCCCCTCCATCATCAGGCTGATGCCCGGGCTGGAGCTGGACGACATCGCCCGCTTCCCGGCCGCGGCCGCGCCGTAGATCATGTTGATGGATGCAACCTCGCTCTCCGCCTGGAGAAAGACCCGCCCGTGCGCAGGCATCAGGCCGGACAGCAGTTCCGGCACCTCGTTCTGAGGCGTAATGGGGTAACCGAAAAAGCAGTCACAGCCCCCGTGCAGGGCGCCGACTGCCAGGGCCTCGTTCCCCTTGACGAGTCGTCGTGTGTCAGACATGGCTCTTCACTTTTTTCGTTTTGCGAAAGACTCGAATGACCGTATCCGGGCACATGTCGGCGCACAGGCCGCAGCCCGTGCACTTCTCCGGATTCACCAGCTTCGCATAGCGGTAGCCGATGGCATTCAGCTCGTCGCTCATGCCCAGGCAGCCCCGCGCGCAAAATCCCACACACAGTTCGCAGCCTTTGCAGCGATCCTTCTGAAACTGGACCAGATCCATACGCAATTCCTTTCTGCGACGGGCCACGGGGGCGTGTCGGGCTCCCGATGAATTCGGGGAGCAATTCGCGTGCCTCGCGAGCCTGGACGGGCAGACGGTGAGACCGTGGTGTCGTCGTATCGTCCCGATGGACTACCGCTCGAGCCGACCTCAGGCCGGCGGCGGAGCGGCCGGGCCCGGCCGGCCGCTATTATCGGCCATTCTACCACCCGGCCACCGGAGGGCAAATCGGCGGGATTTCCTCCGAAATCCGTGGCGGACCCCCCGACCCATCGCCTAGAATGGGGGCGAGGGCAGTCCTGTACTCCCGGGGCCGGGCGCAGGGCCGCAGGTCACATCTTCTCACAGGTCGCGAGCAGGAAAGGCGGTGCCATCATGGATCGGGCTCGTTTTCGCGACGAAGGGACCGCTCGCGTGGCGGAGAGGCGTCTGCGCCAATGGGAGATCCACACCAGCCAGGAGCACGCATCGGCCCAGGAGGAAGCCGCACTGGTGCATCCGTACATCGCCATTTCGCGCTCCGTGGGAAGCGGCGGCAGGACCGTCGCAGACCTGCTTAGCCAGACACTCGGCTGGGACGTTTTTGACAAGGAAATCGTGGAGCACATGGCCGCCGACGACGGCGTTCGACGCCGTCTCTACCATTTGATGGACGAGCGGCGGGACAACTGGCTCGATGCGATCCTCCGACCGATCGCCCTGGGCCCCGGCGCCCTGCGAAACGACTACTTCCGCCGGCTGCGCCTGGCCATCGCCACCATCGCCTCCCAGGCGAACGCCATCTTCCTCGGCCGCGGGGCCGGACTCCTCCTGCCGCCCGAACTCGGCCTTCACGTCCGGCTGATCGCCGACCGCGAGCAGCGAATCGCCGCGTACGCAGCAAGACAGAACCTCGACACGCTGAAGGCGACGGCCGAGGTGGACCGTATTGACCGGGAGCGAGAGCAGTTCCTGACCGGCCACTTCGGGTCGGTTCGCGACGAGGCGGAACGCTACGATCTGGTGGTGAACATGAGCAACTTCACCGCGACCCAGGCCGCGGACCTGATCGAATCGTTGCTGCGGCAGCGCGTTCCGCTGGTGCAGACGGATCAGACCACGGCCCAGGCGGCGCCGGACGCACCCCCGGGCGAGTGAAACCCAGGCTGCCTCTGCACGCCACGGTTTGAACCGCGCAAACCGCGTAGCCGCCTGACAGGGCCTCGACGAAATCAGAAGCCGGAGACACCCGCGGAGCCGGTCCAGACCCTCCTGAATCCTCAATGCACGATGTGGAACCCCGTCCACTGCCCCGTCGCGGGGGACTCCGTTGCCTCTGTGTCGCGAACGAGGCCGGCCATCTCGTCGTGGATGGCCCCGACAAACCGGTCAATCTCAGCCGGATCGCCCTCCGCCACAATCTCGACCCGCCCGTCCGAGAGATTGCGCACGGTCCCAACCACGTCGAAGGCCCGGGCAACACCCGCCGCCGTATAACGAAACCCCACTCCCTGTACATCGCCACTGAAGTAGATGGTTCGTCGTACGGACATGGCAGGACCCCATGCAGTGCGTTCGCGTGACCCCCGTGTTGTCGCGTCCGGATGGAGACGGATCAGGCCGAACCGGACAGGGCCGCTTCCGCCGTGTCGTACACGGCCAGCAGATGACTCAGCCGAGTGAGTTCCAGCATCTCTCGGATCGCCGGCGCCGGCCGCGAGACCACCACCCGACCGCCATGCTTCATCGCCCGAAGATAGACGGCGACGATGCTGCCCAACCCCAGCGAGCAGATGAAATCGAGGTCTCCCAGATCCAGCACGATCAGCGCCGGCCGGCCCTGGGCGGCGTCAGACAACCGGGCGGTCAGCTCATCGCACCGTTCCATGGTAGCCGACCCGTGAAGATGAACCAGAACACCCGTGGGGTGGTGGGCCACCTCGACGGAAAGCGGCCGATCCGACGGACACCATTGGAACGGACGGTTCGTCGTCATTCGGACGCCCCCTTCCGCTTCATCATGTAGACTTCCGTTCCGTTTCGGCGATAGTGAACCTGGTCCATGTACGCCCGCATCAGCATGATCCCGCGCCCGTTCGGCAGCGGCAGCCGATCCGGCGTCGTCGGATCGGGGACGCCATCCGGTTCAAACCCGCCGCCCTCATCGCGCACGACGACTTCGATCGTCTCGTCCGTCACCCGGTACCGTACCGTGACGCGCTTGCCCGGGTCGCAGTCGTTCCCGTGCTTCACCGCGTTCGTCATGGCCTCTTCCAAGGCCAGCTTGACGGCAAACAGCGTCTCCTCCGCGTAGCCCCGGGCCTCCGCCTCCCGCAGGATCACGTCCTCCGGCTCCCGCGCCGCCCGAAGCGTGCTGGGGATCTCCATCACGCAAAACGAGCCTTCCTGTTCTGAATTAAACGACACCATCGTGGAACGACAACCGGGTGCCCCGCCACCGACCTGCGACTCGCGTCCCGAACAACCGCTACAAAGCGGCCAGGGCCTCCGCGACCGTGCCGCGGATTTCGAACCGCTTCCGCAAGTTCGTGATCTCAAACACGTCCATGATCCGCGGACTGATCCCCGTCAGAATCATCCGCCCGCCCTGACGCCGAACGAGCTCGAACAGCTTGTTCAGGGTACCGAGCGCCGCGCTGGAAAAGTGCCCCACGTTCGTGAAGTTGAGAATCAGTTTGACCTTTTCCGCCTTCTCAACCAAGCCGACCAGTTCCGCCTCGATTTCTCGTATCGTCAGCTCTTCCAGGATCTTACGCTCGGAGAACTCCACTACCGTGGCCCCGTCTCGCACCTGGACGGTCAAATGGCTCCGTTCCTCCGCCATGCCGACGCTCCTGTTTCGTAAGGTCTTGTCCTGCTAGCAGATACCCGATGGTAGCCCCGCCAGTAACGCCCGTCAACCGAGCCCGCCCGACGCCATTTTACACCCCCAACGGCAAAAACGCCGACGTATTTCACGACGCTCGATCGTACAATTACGGCAACCGAGGCGAAAGCCCCGACGAGACACAACGCGAAATGACACCAAAACTCCGGCGCGCCGCCCTGCTGGCCGGCGCAGCCTTCCTGTTTCTGGACACCGCTTCCGCCTGGGCGTGGGGACCGGCAACCCACGTGCATCTCGCCACGCGCCTTCTGGGAGACGTAGGCTGGCTGCCCGCCTCGCTGGCCGCCCTGCTGGGGCGGCACGCCTGGAGCTACCTCTACGGAAACATCGCCGCCGACGTCGTATTCGCAAAGCGATGGAGCCGCGTCAAGCAGATCTGCCACCAGTGGACCACCGGATTCCGACTGCTCGACCGCGCAACCACGGACCAAGACCGCGCATTCTCCCTGGGCTACCTCTCACACCTCGCCGCGGACACCGTGGCCCACGGCAAGTACGTTCCGCGGCAACTGGCCGTCACCCGCTCCACCATGAACTTCGGACATCTGTACTGGGAAATGCGGGCCGATCACGTCATACCGGCCACCGCGTTCCGGGGGCTGCGGGAACTCGAACAGCACGATTTCAGCACCCACCACCGGCAGTTGGCCGACATCCTCACCCAGACCTTCCTGCCCCACGGCATGAACGTACGCGTGTTCCGGCGAATCAACCATCTGGTCGCCGCTCGCTCCTGGCAGAGATCCATCCGCCTCTGGGGCCGACACTCCCGCTGGTCCCTGTCGGTCGGCCTGCTACGCATGTATCATGACGAGTCGCTGGCGCGCATGCTCTCCGTGATGGTGGAACAGCATCGGTCGTCCGTACTCCACGAAGACCCGAACGGAACATCCGCCCTGCTGCACGTCCGCCACAATCGCAGGCACCTGCGACGACTCCGGCGCAACGGATTGCCGCTGACACACGTCCTCCACGAGGCCGCAGCCACGTACGCCCCAGACCCGCGATACCGAATCGCACCGGCTTGAAGCCCACGCCGGCCAATACCCGGAAACCACGCCCGAATCCCCTGCCGGCGGGCCGGACGAATTGAACAACCACGCGGCGGCCCCCACCGGCCACCGCCCAGGAACGCACATGAACGCTCTCTGGCTGGTCGGACTCGGTGCAACGTGCCTGCTCGGGCTGGTGCTGACCGTGTTTCAGTTGCCCGGAAACTGGCTGATCCTGGCCGGCGCCGTGGGCTACGCCTGGCACGGCCAGTGGTCCACCATGCCCCGTTGGGTGCTCTACGCGGTGGCCCTGATGGCTGTCGCGGGCGAGGCGGTGGAGTTTGTCTCCTCGGCCTGGCTGGCCAGGCGGGTCGGCGCCTCACGCCGCGCCGCGTGGTACGCGCTGGCCGGCGGCTTCCTCGGCATGTTCGTGTTCAGCATTCCCATTCCGGTGATCGGCACCATCGCCGGCGTCGTGCTGGGCTGCTTCTGCGGAGCCGTCCTCGGGGAGATGACCCTCCGCAACGACTGGGCCGGCGCCGCGCGGGTCGGCCTTGGCGCCGCGGCCGGCCGCGCGCTGGGCACCGTCGGCAAACTGACCCTCACCCTTCTGATGGCCGTCCTCGTCATGGGTGCCGCCACGTGGCACGTAATCCCTCAACACTGGCTCCCCGACTTCCTGTCCTCATCGCTGATACGTCCCGACGAGTTCCCCGGTCGCCAGCACATGGCCTTTCATGGCGGCGAGCAACTCGTCCTTGGTCAGGCCGGGGCGGACGGCCAGTTCGGCATCCAGCGCATACAGCGTGAAATGGTAGTGGTGCAGACCGTGGCCCCTGGGCGGCGCGGGCCCGCCGTAGCCGAAGTTCCCCCAGGAGTTCCTGCCCTGCACGGCCCCTTGGGGCGAATCGAGGGCTTCCGTGTTGGGCACGTTTTCGCACAGAGCGCCGCAATCCGCGGGAATTCTGTATAGCACCCAGTGAACCCACGGCCGCGGACGCGGCGCGTCCGGGTCGTCGCAGATCAGGGCCAGCTCTTTCGTCCCCTCCGGCAGATTGCGAACCGACCACGCCAGCGGCGGCGAGAAGTCGGACCCGTCGCCCGTGAACCGCTTGGGGATCGTCTCGCCCGGGCCGAACACGCGGCTCGTCAATGGGATGGTCATGATGGATTCCTCCTTCGCCGTCTCCCGCACGGCGGGCCCTACAGATTGGACATTCGACATCCCGCCATTGGACACTCTACCCCACCAGCCGTTTCAGCGCAGCCTGCGCATCCGTGTCGGCTGGGTCCACTTCCAACGCGTGACGATACTGCTCGGCGGCTTCGGCGGGCTGGCCGAGAGCTTCCAGGGCAACCCCCAGGTTGTAATTCACGTGCAGCAGGCCGGGCTCCAGCACAAGAGCGGCCCGGTAGTGCTCCACCGCCTCCGCGAAGCGATTCTGCACGGCGTACGTCATGCCCAGGTTCAGGTGAATCTCGGCGGAATTCGGCTCCATCGCCACGGCCTGCTCGAACCGCGCCGTCGCCTCCGGCAGCCGGCCCTCCTGGGCCAGCACGATCCCGAGATTCTGGTATGCCATCGCACGCAAGGTGCGCTCCGGATTGATCGGCCAGTTCACCACCACGGCCGCGGCAAAGCCTGCCACCAGCGGCGGCACAATCGAACGTCGCTGGAACGTACGAAACGCCGCGTGCGCCCGCTCCAGCCCCGCCCCGGCGAACAAAGCCACGAACGGAACCAGCGGATACCGGTACCGCGCCACGACATAGAACGCGGCCACGCTGACGGTCACCGTGAGAACCAGCAGGTACAGCAGCCACAGCTCACGCCGCCGCGGCCAGGTCAGCACCACACCCATGACGGCCAACGGACACAGCACGCCGAAGTGCATCACCGACCCCAACAGGCGGAGCAAGCCGGACCACTCCGTGTAGAGGTAGTAACTCTCCGTGTCGGGAACCTCGAAGGCGTTCCACGTCAACAGCCCCTTGTACCCCAGCAGAACCAGCCAGCGCCCGGTGTGACCGCGGATGAACTCCCACGACCGACCCCACCAGAACCGCGAAACCTCGCCCGGAGCCAGCGCACGCCCGACCGCCCGCGACGCGAGCGCCTCCGCATCGGCCCGCTCGAATGGCGGCGACTCGTGCCCGCGCACCAGCGGCACGTACCGGCCCGTCGCGATCTCACTGTTGCCGATGTAGAAGTTCGGACCGGCCTGCACCGTCGTGACCGCAAACGTGCCATCGATCCGGTAGTTCCGCAGCCCCACCGGCAGCAGCACAACCGCCATGCCGATCACGAACGCCGCGGCCCAGGCAGACCGGACACGAGTCGACGCCGCCCGATCGTGCAACCACAGCCAGAGAGCCACCGGCGCAAACCACAGAAGCGCGTTCTCCCGGGTGAGAGCCAGGATGGCCAGTACCAACCCCGCCGCCAGCCACGCCAGAATCGTTCGGGATCGCGGGCGATCCCCCTCCGTCTCGCGAGCGTGAATCCCAGACAAAACAAGCAGCAACAAGGCCGTCAGGGCCAGTCCCAGTGACGCCTTCTGCACAATGCCGTCGAAGAACACCGCCGGTGCGTAGAGTGCCATCAGCGCACCGGCCGCCAGGCCCGCGCCCCGTCCAAAGAACCGCGCCCCGGCCACCCCCAGGGCCACGCACGCCAGCGAGCCGAGCAACGCCTGGGTCAGCCGGATCATCCATGCGTTCGGGCCGAACACCTTCAGGATGACGGCAAGGAAGTACGGATAGGCCGGTGCCTGGTAGAAGCTTCGACTTCCCATCCAGTCGCCCCCGGCAATCTCCCACGCCCAGTTCAGGTACGAAGCCGCGTCACCCACCGGCACGGTGAAGAATGGAATCCCCTGTATTTGTGTGAAATACGCGACGCGCAGCGCAAACGCGACCAATCCGATGACCGCGAGCCATGCCGCAAAGCGGCGGTCGCGGTGCCGGAGACCGGCCGCACGTGAAGAGCCGCTGCGCGACGGCAAAGGTGTTCGCCCGCGTGCCATGATCGTCCCAGCAGTGTCCGACCGGCGGCGTCGCTGGTCAACGGTCACTCGTGCGCCCAGCGCAGGCCGGGCGGACCCGCCTGAAAATCGCTATATATTGCGCTTGCCAATCACTAGTACCCGATGTATTGTGATATTATGGCCCGCAAACCGACCGAGATCATCGCCATTCGGGCGGCAGAGACCCTGGGCCGCCGTGTCCGCCGGCTTCGCAAGGAATGCCGCCTGACCCAGGCCGACGTGGCCCGCGCCGCGGGCATCAACCAAGGGTTCCTGTCCGAGATCGAGCGGGATCGGCGGAATCCGTCCGCCAACACGCTGGGGGCCCTGGGGCTGGCCCTGGGCCTGCCGGAGGCGGTGCTGCTGGGGGCGGGGCAGGATCATGACGCTCCCCAGCCGTTCGAGGCCCGCGAGCTTCCTCTGCTGGGGTCGATCCCGGCCGGTCCGCCGTCGGAATGCCAGGAGCAACTGGAGCTTTTCCCCGTGCTCCGGCACCTGTGGGCGCCAGACCGCTATTGCCTGCGACTTTCCTTTGACAGCATGGAGCCGACGCTCAAGCCGGATGATATTGTGCTGGTCCAGTACCGGCCCGATGTGGAGCCGGAACACGTGCAGGGGCGAATCTGCGCCTGCCTGGTCGACAACAACCCAACCCTCAAGCGGGTCAGCGTCGAGTACCACACGGATCATCGCGTCGTCATCCTGCGCGGTGACAACCCCCGGATTCCGCCCTCCATCATCGACGAAACGGCCCGTTTCTCCGTCCAGGGCGTCGTGCTCTGCCTGGTCAGCCGGATGCTATGACCCCCTCCTTGCAGGATTTGCAATAATATTGCCAAAATATGGCCGTTCGCTTGACCGGCCGCCATTCTCGTGCTATAGTTAGGTATATGTTTGGGTACACGCGGCACACGGGGCGTTGGAGGGGACACCATGAGGGGAACCCAGCGGACGATTCGGCTCGAATGCGTTCGCGAACACGAGGAGACGCCCGCGTCGCGGCGGGCGGCGGAGGTCCGGCTTCGATTCGGGCTGCCGTCGTTTGCCGCGAGGGGCGCGCTCGCCGAACCGATCCGGATCCTCGAACCCGTGAGCATTCACGTGGGACCGGGACGCATCGTGGCGTTTGTGGGACCGTCCGGCAGCGGAAAATCCAGTGCCTTGAACGCCGTCGAGACGATCCTCCCCGGCGGATGCGCCGTGGATCGGATCGGGTTCCCCGCGGATCGGCCGGTCGTGGACGCGGTGGCGTCGCACGCGGGGCTGGCAGACGCCCTGGGCACGCTCAGCGCGTGCGGCCTGTCGGAGGCCCCGTTGTGGCTGCGGCGCTTCGACGCCCTTTCCGAAGGGGAGCGGTTCCGCGCCCGTCTCGCCCGGGCGTTGGATCTGCATTCCCGAGGTCAATCGCCCGCTCCCCTGCTCTGCGACGAGTTCTGCAGCAACCTGCACCGCCGAAGCGCGAAGGCCGTGGCGTGGAACCTCCGCAAGCTGGTGACTCGTCGCGGCCTGTGCGTGGTCGTAGCATTCTCCAACGAGGACCTTCTGCCCGACCTCCAGCCGGACACGCTCGTACGCCTGCTCGGCCGCGGCCGGCACGAGACGGTCGAAGGCCACCCTCGCCGGCGGCAGGTCAGCCTGTTCCCCGGGCTGCGGATCGGACCCGGCGTGAAGGCGGACTTCGAGTCCTTCGCCGACATGCACTATCGCGGCGTCGGTCGGCTTGGGTTTGTGGATAAGGTTTTTGTCCTTCGAGAGGGTCGCGGGGGCGCCGCCCTGGGGGTTGTGGTGTACGCCTTCGCACCACTGGGGCTGGCCTTGCGGAACC
>Ga0334889_1001597_pt1 | contig 29186 bp, 21 predicted proteins | sample GraSluR1_MG_2_FD_207222 | JGI IMG/M metagenome (GOLD analysis project Ga0334889, IMG submission 207222) | Sludge microbial communities from methane-producing bioreactor in Wageningen University, Netherlands - Granular Sludge_8_08-R1 | ecosystem: Engineered > Bioreactor > Anaerobic > Unclassified...
TTTCACGGAGCGATAAGCTTTGACCTGGATAGCGCCAGACTCAAGAAGATCCACATCACTGATTTTCAGACGGGCAGCTTCAGAGACACGGAGTCCGGTATCAAGCAGCAGCATGACCAGGGAGATATCTCGGGCTGCTGTTTTGCGGCGCATTTTGAACCTCTTGCGACCACGGGTGAGGGCTGTGTCGGTGAGGGCAGCTGCGCGCAGCAAGTCCCGGATGTCATCCTGGGAGAAGGGGGTGACATCGGGCGGAGGGACCTGGGGACATTTGATCTTTTCATCAGGGCGTTTTTCGAGCTGTAATTCGTCCTGGCACCAGGTGAAGAATGATTTGAAGGTTTTCCAGTAGGCTTGTAAGGTGGCCTGGGATTTGTTTTGAAAATTGAGATCTGCCATGAAGTTGACAAGGTGTTGATGGGTGATGTCCGCGACATCGAGATCTCCGACTATTTGTTGGAACCGCTGCATGCAGCCGCGGTAGTAGGTGATGGTGGCAGGTGAGCGGCCGATCGAGGCGAGATAGAGGGCATAAGTGGGAATGGCGGTGGACAGTCGCATGATGGATCCTCCTTGGAAATCTTATTTTAAGGATACAGCAACTGGCCTGCAATTGGGGATTTATGAGGGAGGATGTAAGCGGTGTAAGGTTGTTTTGGCCGTTAACAAAAAGGGCGAAAAAGTGAACCTAAAACCGCTTACAAGGCTATTATTGCCATGTAAGCGGTCTATGGTCGGGGCGAAAGGATTCGAACCTTCGACCTCTTACACCCCATGCAAGCGCGCTAACCGGACTGCGCCACGCCCCGACGGTTTAACGACTGGTATTATAGCCCTGTTTGGAGAATTCCGCAAGGCTCATTTCTTCCAGCCTATGCCATAGAATGTGGGCACAAACAGGATGCGTTCCTGATTTATGCGTGCCGTTCGGTCAACTTCCTGCCAGGCATTGAGGTCATGGGCTTGGGCTTGCTGAAGGAAATGCAGGTCATTTTGTAAGGTCTGCCATTCGTGATCTGTATCTGTGTCCTTAACAAAATCCTCCATCTGCCATTCGCCGCCCAGAACGCCGATGGTGATGTTAGTGAATCCAGTACAAGCGAACCAGTGACCCAGTTCACGGCCCACGCGGGTATGGGCGCCCTGCGCGCGCAGGGCATGTTCCTGCAAATCGGCAACTGTGCTCAATTCGGCGGGGTAATCGATGCGCCCGCCGTAGTCGGGTTCAGCGAAGGCAATGAACGAACTGCCGGGTTTCAGCACCCGTCTGGTTTCCTGGATGATAGCGTGGAGGGGCCTTGCCCACAGAAGGAAGAAATGGCAGAACACCAGGTCGAAGGAATTGGCTGCAAAGGGCAGAAAGTTGGCGTCCGATTGCGCATAGCCAGTTTCATGATCGATTTCTTGGGCGTAGTCTATAGCTCGATGGAGCAGGTCAATGCCAAAGTAGTGGTTTTTAGGCATTAACTTGCGAACTTCTGCCAAAACTACCCCGGTTCCGCAACCGATTTCGAGAACTCGCGCTTTTTGGGGCAGATGGCACGAACTCAGCAGGTGGGCGCGGATTGATGCGGTCCAACCGGCTTGCTGTCGGTAGCGTTGATGCAAATGTTCCATACTGATTGCTTCACGCACTGGCTTTTGCCCAGATAACCTGCCAATCATCGGTAAGGATGTTGCCTAACACCTCGGTTTGTCCCTGTTCTTGCAGTACATCGCCGTCCGGTTCGATATACAACCAGGCATTGCCAACTTCTTTGACTTCCTCAGCTTCCAGCTCAAGCTCGACCGGATTGTTGTGTGAATAGGGCACGGGGATGTCATAAGTGATGGAAAAAGCCAGATCGAGGGCAATCTCATTGACCTCGTCCAGCGTCTGCTGCATGTCCTGGCTGCGGGCGCTCAAAGAGAGGTTGGTCACCTTTTGGTTCTGTAAATTCTCCAACAGGTTCTGGTAGTAATCGGTGTCAGTCTGGTTGATGGTGAGGTGCACGGTCACATGGATGTCTTCCGGCATGAGGTTGGTGATGGCTTCCCAGCAGGCGTCCTGGTCTGGGTCCAACACCAGCACGATGTGATCAAGACCCTGGTTCAATAACAGAGTCATATAGTCACGGTCGGCCAATTTGATGCCATCAGTCAACACGCCTGTCACCTGGCCGTGGGTTTCTGCTGCCGCCAGCAACTTCGGCAAGTAGGGCTGCAAGGTGGGTTCACCACCGGTGAAGATCAGATGCGGCACACCGATCTCCCAGGATTTTTCAACAATCTGCATCCATTCTTCTTCGCTTAGTTCTTGTGTGATTCGCTTCTGAAGCTCGCTATTCACTTGACTGTCATCTGTGAAGTGATAGGTGAGGGCAAGGTCAAGGCGGTAGGGAGCTGCGATCTCACCGGAGTAGGGCACCTGACGCTCGAAATCAAGAAAGCTGACCGGATCAAGGTCGGGGGTGGTCATCAAAACCTGCAAGCGTTCAAACAGATCATCGTAATCGGCTTCGATGGTTGCTTTGGGGACATCATAGCGTTTTGATAAGGCTTTGATGGTTTGGTCACGGCTCATGTTCATGATGAAGTCATAGAGAAGTTCAGCCGCGGTCTGGTTGAGGTGCAGCACGGTTTTGGCATTGAGGATCAGGATGGCGTGTTCGGGTGTTTCAATGCGCAGATGCATGGAGTAAGGAAAATCATCTTCTTTGTCGGGGCGATATGAATACAGGCCGGGTTCCAGCGGTTTGACAGGCGGGTACAGCTTTTCCAAGAGATCATTCAGGAATTTCATCGCTAACTAACTCCATTTCTTCAGGTATTGGTTCAATAAATGGTTTGGGTTCCAGGTAAGCATGATCGAGATAGGCAAGCGGACAGCCGCCGCCGCATTCATCCAGCAAGCTGCATTGGTGACAGGCTGTTGGTATGAGGGTGTGTTCACGAATGGCTTCGCACAGCGGATGATGCCAGATATTTTGCCACTCTTCCGTCAGGATATTGCCAACTGACGAATAATAGGATTGGCAGGGCAGCACGTCACCGTTGGGTTCAATGCACATATTGTATTTGGCGGCGGAACAGCCTTTGGCGCCCACGCCCTGCAAGATGGGATGGAAATGGCAATATTGGGTGGGGGTATACCAGATCAGGCGCAGGTTGTGATGGTCTGCTTTTTCTTTGGCAACTTCTAACAACACTTCGATGTCTGTGTGAGAGAGGCCGGTCTGGTTTTTGGCACCTTTGCCGGCGTGGATCAAGGAATTGAGCCCGATGGTGGGTACGTCCAGATCTGCCAGAAAATCAATCGTATCAGCGATGGTGTGCTGGTTGGTGGTCAGCATGGTGGTGTTGGTCATCATGTAAAGGGAGCTGGCGACCACGTTGCGGATACCAGTCACAGTATCTGCCCATGCGCCAGTAACACCTTGCATCTGGTCATGAATGGCAGGCTCCAGAGATTCAAAGGTGATCTGGACATGATCCAGGCCGGCATCCACCAGCGTCTGCACATAGGCAGGGTCCTTCAAGCGGCGTCCGTTGGTGTTGATGCCCGTGATCTGTCCTAAAGATTCGGCGTAAGCGATCAATTCAGGCAGGTCGGTGCGCAGTGTGGGTTCGCCGCCGGTGAAGATGATATGGGGGATGCCAATTTGCCATAGGTGATCGAGCACCGCTTTCCACTGGTCAGTGGTCAGTTCGGGGAACTGACGCGAACGCGCGTTGTAACAATGGGCGCATTGATTGTTGCAGTGGTAGGTGATGGCGAGGTCCATGCGGTAAGGGGCTGAAGGCAAATTCGATTCAGGCGCGACGGTCTGCAAGTGCAGATCGTGTAAGGGGCAGGTATCATCATCATTAAGCAACTGACGAAACAGGGCGACGAATTCTTCCAGATCTTGCGCGGCTTGATCGCGGTCAATGTCATAGGTGCGCAACAGGGTTTGTAGAATGGCTTTGTCGTTGATGTCATGCAGCTTCAGGTATGCCATCGCGGCAGCGGTCTGGTTCAAGATGAAAAGATTGTTGGCATTGCGCAGCAAAAAACCTGACCCATCCTCATCAATGCGCAAATGGATGCGCTCTTTGTGGTGGTTGTCCTCTTGTAAAAAGTGGTACATGCCACTTTCTGGGGGGAGGGATGGTTTTTTGGGCAAGTCGTTTCCTTTTATACCGTTGATTCGGATAGCTGAACCTTGTTAGCGTCCGCCGCCAGCACACGCACAGGCACAACCCGCGCAGGCACAGGCGCAAGCACAGCTGCGTCCGCTGCTGCCACCGCCGGAACGAGTGCTGGAAGAATAAGTCGGCTTAGGCATCGGGTTGGTCTTGTTGGTGATGCGTTCTGTGAATGAAGTCAGATCACCAATGGTGTTTGATGCAAAATTCTGCGCGCCAAGCACGACACCGGCGGCAAAATCTGCGCCCGGCAGCGTTGGCATATTAGCACTTGGTTGTCCGCCGACGATGGGGCGTGATCCTGATCCACTGACAGCAGGCCTGGCACTGGCGGTTGAAGTACCGCTACGATACACAGGATCATAGCGATGCCACCAGATAGGAACGAATATCGGGCGCGGTCCCGTGAACACATTGCGGGTGCGGTCGCCATAGTTGTCATCCAACATGGTCCAACCCATGTATTTGTCATAGTTTTCCATGGCGACTTCGGGGGTTTCAGAGCCTTCTACCTGCTGCCAGGCACGTGAGACGATGTCCTGGTAATAGGTGACAGTTTCCTTGTAGGAAAAACCCTTCATCTTCTCCTGGACAGCAGTGATCAAATTCTCAAGCATTGCCTGCAATTCGGTGCGCTGTTTTTTCTTTGAATCAGCCTGCATAGCATCCAGGAAATGTTTTTCGTAGGGATAGAGGTCATCTGGCAGGGGTTCCAATACTTTAATTTGTAATGGCTCTTTCTTGGTAACTTCGGCTGCGCCTTTGCGGATGACAGAGAACAGGATCATGGTGACGATCTGGTCCATGGGTTTCTCTAACAGGATGGCAGCCTGGACGGCAGTCAGTCCGCGTTTGATGCCATGGCCTTCAATTTTGACCTTAGGCGGGAGATATTTCAACTTACGTTTTTTCTGTTGGTTGGCTTGCAGGATTCCGATGGCGATCGGTCCGCCGATGAAGGCAGCCACACAACAGAGCGGAAAGATATTTTCAAAGAAATTATTGACCGAACCTGATGTTCTTTCGGTGAAGGTTGGTTTTGCCTGAATGGCAGTGGCAGGGATGAAGTTGTTGGGGAAGGCGCCTCCGAAGCGGTAATCTGTGGAGAGATCGGCTCTGTCAGACCACCAGTAATAAAACACGCGTCCACCTTCAGTGTAGCCGATGTCATCAGGTTCTTTGGAGCCAGGCCATTTTTCAGCGGGAAAATATCTTGGCATGTCCTCATCCAACCCGACGGGCATGTAAATGATCATTGCGTATTCGGTATTGCCCTTGACATATTCTTTGCCAAAGTAGTTGGGTGAGAAGAAGAAACTGACATAGTTTTCTGGCTCATCAGCTTCATAGAATAAACCGGTGATGTTCTGGATGGTTGCAACGACTGTGCCGGAGCCTCCGGCAGGAATGGTAAGGTTGCCCAGCTCGAGGGTAACGCCCTGTCCTTCAAAAATGTATTGCGGATCAGCATTGCTGACGCGGGAAATACTTCTCCCATCCACGGTGGCGCTGACATTGCCTAATGAGAAACCTTTGGTAGGCAGACCAATGTCGATATAGTCGATGGGATGAGCGCCTGGTTGGTTAATGAAATCATAAGAGTATACGAGGGTAGCGGTACCGTCATTGTTGGCAAATAACTCTACCGTTGCCTTGGGTACCTCGAACAGGTAAGACTGTGCGGTGACAGTGGAAAAAGAGAAGAAAATGGTCAGTACCAGGACAACAAAGAGCAGGATTCGTTTCATTGTTTTCTCACCTTCGATTTTGAATATTGATCACCATTTGGGTTCTTCGGTCAATTGGTAGGTTGTTTCGCAGTAGGGGCAGGTCACAACCGGCGCGCCGGCAACCATGTGGATGTCTTTTTTGGTCAGAGCACCCCCGCATGATTGGCACTTAATCGTGTCCATGGTGACCTGACCGGGCAGGTTGATCTCATAGGTGACAGGTTGCGCAGCGGCATCCGCTTTCTTTTTACGCCCCAGCAGGAAAATGATACCAAAAGCAATGCCGACCAGGATAATACCCACAAAGATCCAGCCAGGGCTGCCAGAGGCACTAAAAGCGCCCATGATGAACAGGACACCGAAAAAGATCAATATCGCTGAAAAGATATAGCCGATGACTTTGCCTGCCATAAAAATACCTCCTGATGATGGTTGCTTGGGTTGTAGTGAACGTAGCTACTTGATTATACTGTATGAAATTTAACGGTAGCGGCTTTCCAGACAAAATTCTTAATTAACTGAGAGGTCACATTCTCACTTGCCATTTCTAACAATGCAATACAGGCCTGACGCGCGTCTATTAACGATACAATATAATCACTAAGTATACGCAAAATGAGGTGTTTGGGATGCAAAAAAACCTGTTTTATCGCGACATTTCTGAATCCAGTGGCACTGATCAGGATAAGGATCGCTATAGGCAATTGAAGGAACAACTCAATCGTTACGGATACGAGTATTATGTGTTGAATCAGCCAACGGTCAGCGACGCAGAGTATGATCGGCTGTATCGTCAATTGATTGAAATTGAAACTGTGCATCCTGAATGGGTGGCTTCCGATTCGCCTTCACAAAGAGCCGGCGCAGAAGTGGTGTCGTATTTTGAGAAAGTAGCCCACCCGAAACCAATCTTGTCATTAGCCAGTGTGACAGAGATAGAGGGAATTCGTGCATGGTATACGAGGATTGCCAAACTGGACCAGCGCGTGTTACAGGCAGATTTTGTAGTGGAGCCGAAAATTGACGGATTGACCATTGTTGCGCATTACCAAAACGGTACATTGGTGCGAGGTGTCACCCGAGGAAATGGTGAAATCGGGGAAGATATCACCGCCAATGTGCGCACGATCCGAGCTGTTCCATTGACGCTGAAGCATGACAATCAGGGTATTTCAACCCCTTCAGAGCTGGTTGTGAGGGGCGAGGCCTTTATCACCCTATCCGATTTTGAAGCCCTCAATCGACAGATGGAAGCAACCGGGGAGAAAACCTACCAGAATCCGCGCAACACGGCTGCTGGTTCGCTGCGGCAGTTGGATTCCAGCCTGACAGCCACGAGGCCGTTGACCTGGTATTGCTATGCCATTGTGGTTTGTTCCGAAGATCTACCTCAAACTCAATGGGAGCAACTGCAATTGCTGCGTGGATGGGGTTTTCCTGTCAGCGACCTCTCATTCTATGCCGGGGATATAGATGAAGTCATCGAAATTTGTGAAGAACGCCTTTCCAGGCGTGATGAGTTGAATTTTGAGGCGGATGGACAGGTGATCAAGATCAATGATCTGGCGTTATCAGATTCGTTGGGAGTAGTTGGTAAAGATCCGCGCGGTGCACTGGCCTTGAAATATCCGGCACGAGAGGAAATCACCACTTTATTGGAAATCAGAACCAATGTCGGCCGCACCGGGGTGATCACACCCTACGCAGTATTGCAGCCGGTTGAGGTTGGCGGAGTGACCGTGCAACATGCCACCTTGCACAATTTTGATTTCATTGAACAAAAAGATATCCGGGTGGGTGACCGGGTGGTCATCAAGCGGGCAGGCGATGTGATCCCTTATATTGTCGGCCCCATCATAGATGCCCGCAGTGGTGAAGAGCAAGTATATGAAATTCCAGAAACCTGCCCATCGTGCGGCTCGCCGGTGGAGCATATAGAGGGCGAAGTTGCGGTCTATTGTGTCAACACCAATTGTCCGGCACAACTGGTGCGTAACCTGGAACATTTTGTGTCGTTAGGCGCAATGAATATTGAAGGATTGGGCATCAAGATCGCTGCCCAACTGGCAGAAATCGGCATGGTTAAGGACCTGGCGGATCTGTATCAACTGGATCGTGACAAACTGTTGGCTTTGGATGGTTTTGGCGAGAAGAAGGTCGATAATCTACTCAACGCTATTGAAGACTCCAAAAAACGGCCTTTGGCAAGATTGATTAATGGGTTGGGGATTCGCGGTGTTGGTGAGGTGATGGCCAATGATCTGGCCCGTCATTTCCGCTCGATCGATACCCTCGGCCAGGCCAGCCAGGATGAACTGGAAGCGCTGCCGGGTGTCGGTCCCAATATCGCACAATCGATACTGGACTGGTTCTCGACTCCCAGAAACAAACAACTGATCGAAAAGCTGCGCCATGTGGGCTTGTCTCTAACCATGGAAGAAACAGTCGAAGAGCAAACTTCTGTACAGGTCTTTGCCGGCCAGACGTTTGTGATCACGGGAACCTTGCCAAACCGTTCAAGGAGCGAGATGCAGGCTTTTCTTGAAGAGCATGGCGGCAAGGTGACCGGCGCTGTCAGCAAAAACACTGATTATCTGGTGGCGGGAGAATCAGCGGGTTCCAAGCTGGATAAAGCCAAAGCATTGGGGGTGGCGATTGTGAGCGAAGAAGATATTGATCGTATGATCACTGAGGCGGCAGGATGAAAGCTTTGCCGAGAGTGGTGTTAAAGAAGGGGCGGGAGAGGTCTATTTTGAAACGCCACCCCTGGATCTATTCCGGGGCGGTTGAGCGTTGTGATGGAGAGGTACAACCAGGCTGTACGGTGGATGTGGTAGATTCTACCGGTACCTGGCTCGCCAGAGGGGCTTACAGCCCGTCTTCTGCCATCCGTGTGCGAATTTGGACATGGGATGCGGAGGATATGGTCGATCAAGCCTTTCTGAAGCAGCGGCTTAATCTTGCAATTGACATGCGGCAACGGCTGGGTATTGAGAAGGAGACCAACGCCATGCGGTTGGTGCATGGCGAGTCAGATGGCTTGCCTGGCATGATCGTGGATCGATACGCACAGTTTCTGGTAGTGCAAATTCTTTCGGCCGGTGTAGAATTTTGGCGGAAAGAAATAGCCGACAGCTTGCTTTCGCTATTGGACGGGATACAGATTTTCGAACGCTCCGATGTGGACGTGCGGGTTTTGGAAGGACTAGAGCCGCGTATCGGGGTTATACATGGCATGCAGCCTGAACTGTTCAACATTCAGGAAAACGGCCTGTCATTTCAAGTCGATATCTCAGGCGGGCAGAAGACCGGTTTTTATCTGGACCAGCGTCGTAATCGTCAAATACTGCGAGAGATGGTTTTGCCCGGCAGCGAGGTGTTGAACTGTTTCAGCTACACCGGAGCTTTTGGGGTGTATGCATTGGCAGGTGGAGCAAGGCGAATTACATCCATTGATTCGTCAGAAGATGCCCTGGCAACAGCGAAAATGAATTTTGCCTTGAATGGGTTTGATGAGAGCGAGCACGAATGGCTGGGAGCTGATGTTTTCCAGGCATTGCGAACCTTCCGTGATTCACGGCGCTTTTTTGATTGCATAATCCTCGATCCGCCCAAATTCGCGCATACAAAATCACAGGCACAGAAGGCAGCCCGCGGTTACAAAGACATCAATTTGCTGGCGATGAAGTTGCTGCGTCCAGGCGGCTTGCTATTTACATTTTCTTGCTCTGGTGGTATTTCAGCCGAGTTCTTCCGGCAGATCGTAGAGGGGGCAGCGCTGGATGCGGGCGGTGAGTACCAGATTGTGCGCCAGTTACACCAGGACCGCGACCATCCCATTCTGCTCAATTTTCCTGAATCGGAATATCTCAAGGGGCTGGTTTGTGTGAAATCTGGTTAGAATAACCGCTTTCATGTACAATACTATACTGTGAGAATTGAAGAAACGGAGCCCATCCTATGAAGAAACTGTTGTTATTGAACTTGATGGTGATTCTTGTGATACTGAGTGCCTGCCAGCAACAAGATGCTGATATGGTTGATGCAACGGTTGCCGTGGAACCAACCGGCGAAATTGCTCCATTGGATGAGGGAGACCCGGTTGAAGAAAATGGTGCACCCATGGAAGAAGCCGCTGTTGAGCCGACTCCTTTGCCGGTGGAACCGCTTGCGTTTCGCTTTGTAACCAATGATGGGGCAACCATTGACGGCGATTTCTATCCGCCGGCTTATCCCAACGCCCCCGTTGTGATTCTCATGCATCAATACCCCATGGATCATAATATCGAATGGATCGCTATTGCTCCCTGGCTGCAAAATCGGGACATGGCGGCCAGTGTGCGTAGTGGCGGTGAACCATGGACTGACCCCAGCTGGTTTTCTCCCATGAATGAAGGATTCGATTTTGCGGTGTTTACCTTCACTTTCCGAAATTGTCTGGGCGGATGCAAGGAAGATAGTGTGGAATCAAGAGAGGAATGGATCAACGATGCCTCGGCCGCCATTGAAGCGGTGGCTTCCTTCCGGTTTGTGGATCCTTCACGCATCCTGGTGGTTGGCACAAGCATCGGGGCAGACGCCGCGGTGAATGCCTGTGAACGTATGTTGGAGATAGAAGGGATCAACTGCTCGGGGGTGGTGTCAATTTCACCCGGCAGTTATTTGGAGCAGGATTTTGCCTCCTCTGTTGAATCTTTGACCCAGGCAGGTATCCCAGTGCGTTGTGTGGCTTCTGAAGGGGATGCGTTGAGCGCACAGACCTGTCAGGATGTCGAAGGCACCGGTTATCAGGCCGTGATCGCTGATGGCAACGAGCATGGAGTTCGGCTTTTTGACCCATCGCTGAATATCGACCTGTCTGCACTGCTCAAAGGGTGGCTGATCGAATGGGCATATATTTATTGATTGTGAGATACCATGGAATTTTTTGATGCTGTAAAGAAGCGCAGGTCGATTCGCGCCTATACTGGAGAGCGTATTCCTAAAGACGATCTGTTGATGATCATCGATGCAGGTAGACTGGCGGCCAGCGGTTACAACCGCCAGGCATGGACTTTTGTGATCATTACTGAGCAGGATACCATCGATCAAATCAGTCGATGGATGAACCCCTGGATCGCCAAAGCTGGTGCGGTCATAGCGCTGGTGATGGATCCCACAGCACCTTATTGGCTGCAGGATGGCTCAGCTGCGACAGAAAATATATTGCTGGCAGCAACCGCGCTTGGCTACGGTTCCTGTTGGTTGGAAGGAACCACCCAGCGCGTGGAAGAAGAATTGAAACAGTTGTTGAGTGTTCCAACAAAATTACGCATACAGACTTTGATCACCGTAGGTGTTTCGGCAGAGCAGCCACACAGGGAGAAAAAATCACTCGAAGAAGTGACTCGCTGGGAGCGATTCTCAGAGTAAACTTCGGTGATTCGGAAATTCTGATAAAAAATTTACATACCATGCCGAATTAATGGTATATAATATAGAAAAATATATTTAATTCCATGTAAAGGACAGAACATGCAGAATACCTACCAAGTACCTGCCATTCATTGCAATCATTGTGCGATGACAATTAAAGTTGAATTGAGCGATGTGGTCGGCATCAGCGCAGTAAACGTTGACGTTGATAACAAACAGGTTTCCGTTACCTATGATGCTCCGGCAGATGATTCTGCGGTGCGGGCCATTCTCAGCGAAATCGGTTATCCGGCAGCCGATTGACCTATTGACGCTTGGTATCAAAATATAAATTTTCCATCTAAGCCCAAGGCGGTATGATATGTCCATGCAGCAAGTTGTTTTACCGATCATTGGCATGACCTGTGCCAATTGTGTCTCCACATTGGAACGTGCTTCGAAAAAAGGCAGCGGTGTGGCAGAAGCCACATTTAACCTTGCCAACGAACGCGGCATGGTCGCTTTTGATCCAGAGGAAACCACACTCAAAGAAATCGTCGAGCGTATCGAGAAATATGGGTATCAGGTGCCAACTGGTGAACTATCGCTGCCTATCCCAAAAAAGTGGCTGCCAGCAGATATCGGCGCCAAACTCACTCAGCTGATGGGCGTCTTGGGGATCATAACTGCTGAGAGCAATGGGGGAGAGGTAGCCGTCCGTTACATTCCTACGGTGATTAAACCTAAAGATCTGTTGCATCAATTGGCCGCTGCAGGGTTTCAGGTTCCAGAAGATTCGCTGATTGAGGAAGATGTCGAAGGGATCGCCCGCAAGAAAGAAGTTGCCCATCAGCGCAGGCTGCTCATTTTGGGCATCATTCTCTCAACACCGCTCTTTATCCTGTCTATGGGGCGTGATTTCCAGTTGCTGCCGATGTCATTGATGCATGCTGGCTGGATGGATTGGCTGTTTTTAATCCTGGCAACGCCGGTGCAATTCATTGTAGGTTGGGATTACTATGTGGGAGCTTTTAAATCAGTGCGGGGCGGCGGCGCCAGCATGGATGTGCTGGTTGCGCTTGGTTCCAGCGCGGCTTATTTTTATTCCATCTTCGTCATGGCAGGCGTCTTTCCCGGACATGTCTATTTTGAGGTGTCAGCGCTCATCATCACGCTTATCAAAGTCGGTAAATTTTTGGAAGCACGCGCCAAAGGCAATACCAGCGCGGCAGTGCGGGAATTGCTGAGTTTACAGGCGGAAACTGCTCATGTGATCCGCCTGGGTGAAGAGATAGAAATTGCGTTTGAAGATGTGCTTGAAGGTGATATCATCGTTGTACGGCCAGGCGAGAAGATCCCTGTGGACGGGGTGCTGGTAGAGGGAAAATCGACCATTGATGAATCAATGGTGACTGGCGAATCTATGCCGGTCAGCAAAGCACCTGGCGACAAAGTTATTGGAGCCACCATCAATCAGACCGGGATGTTCAAATTCCGTGCTACCAACGTTGGTGAATCGACATTGCTATCGCAGATCATCAAGTTGGTGGAGGCTGCCCAGGCAACCCGAGCGCCCATTCAGCGTGTAGCGGACCAAATTTCGGCAGTTTTTGTACCGGTGGTGTTGGTGATCGCAACGATTACATTTGTGGTGTGGTATTTCTTTGTGCCATTACCGCCCGCCTCCGATGTTACCGCAATCACCAGGGCATTGATCAATACCGTGGCGGTGTTGGTGATCGCCTGTCCCTGCGCCATGGGGCTGGCAACACCAACAGCTATCATCGTGGGAACTGGTCTGGGAGCGAAGCATGGCATCTTGTTCAAAAATGGTGAAATTTTGGAACGCGCTGGCGGTGTCCATTCAGTTATCTTTGATAAAACCGGAACACTGACCGAAGGAAAACCAGCTGTGACAGACATCTACGCCATTGAACAAGGACAAGAAAGCGAAGTGCTGCGTATCTGTGCGTCGTTGGAACAAGGCAGCGAGCATCCGATTGGTACAGCGATTCTGGCCGAGGTGAAGCAACGTGAGATGGAGTTATTGCCATTAACCGATTTTCAGGCGTTGGAAGGACGCGGTATCGAAGGCACATTGCCGGTTGGTAAAGGGTTGGTGGCATCTCCGCGGTATCTGAAAGAGATTGGTTACCTGACAGCCGATGTTCATGCTGACATCATCGCTGGTTGGCAGAACCAGGGAAAGACGGTGGTTGGGGTGGCGCTGGATGGCAGATTAATGGGGCTGGTTGCCGTGGCGGATACCTTGAAAAAAGAAGCAAAGCAGGCTGTTTCTCTACTGCACCAACGACGGATTTCGACCGCATTGTTGACCGGTGATAACAGAAGGACGGCGGAGGCGATCGCTGCCCAACTGGGTATTGATGAGGTCTATGCTGAGGTGATGCCAGGTGACAAGGCGGAGACTGTCAGAAAAGCACAGGAAGGAAACCAGGTGGTAGCCATGGTGGGTGACGGCATCAATGATGCGCCTGCGCTGGCACAGGCTTCTGTGGGTATCGCTCTGGGCACCGGCACAGATGTGGCCATCGAAACCGCCGACATTGTGTTGATCAAAGGAGATGTGACTGGTGTGGTCAACGCCATTCATTTGTCGAAGAAAGTGTTCAAAACCATCAAACAGAATCTATTCTGGGCGTTTTTCTACAACGTGGTGTTAATCCCTGTCGCGGCTTTGGGTTGGCTGCATCCGATGTTTGCGGCGGCAGCCATGGCCATCAGCTCGATATTTGTGGTGAGTAACAGCCTGCGTCTGCGGCGTTATCATTTACTGGGATAAGTTTTACGCCACTATTATTTGATTGATGCGGTGATTTTCCACCTGCCATATTTCGGTGGCAAACCGTTCTATAAAGAAGCGGTCATGGATGACTGCCAGGATGGTGCCTTGAAAGGCGGAGAGTGCTTGTTCAAACTGTGTGCGTGAGGGGATATCCAGATGGTTGATGGGCTCATCCAGCAGCAAAAAATTACAGCCATCGGCTACCAGACAGGCAAGCGTCAGTCGCGCCCGTTCTCCATAGGAAAGGTTTTGGTTGGGAATAAAAACCTCATCTCCTTTGAACAGGAATTTTGCCAGATGGTAACGGGTCTGGGTTTCATTCATGAGGCCCAGACGGTACATTGTTTCGTAAGGATTGAGTTCTGGTGGCAGGTTTTCCTGCTCCTGCGCCATATAACCGACTTTTACATTGCTTCCCAGGCGAACGCCGCCTTTCAGCGCAGGCATTTGACCAAGGACAGTCTTGATGAGGGTGGTTTTTCCGCTGCCATTCTCACCTGTCAGTACGCAGCGCTGTCCATAACGGAGGATCAGGTTGATTTCATCCAAAAGGGGTTGTTGATAACCAATGACGAGATTCTCAAGGACCAACACATCGCGGCCGCTTTCTGGAATTTCGCTGAAATCAATCTTCATTTCCCAATCAGGTTTGGGTTTGTCGAAGTGATCTTCACCCGTCATCAGGCGGTCGACGCGTTTCTCGATAGATTTTGCCCGTCGTATGGTTTCCAATGCGCGGTTCTTGAAGAAACCAGCGGTGAATCCATCCGTACCGGCTTTGACATCGGACTTTCCTCCTTTTCGGAAGGTCGCTTTCGAGCGTACCTGGGCTGCGCTGGCTGTCAAACGGGCGATCTCTTCCTGCTGGTTCTGGTAACTCTGCCATTCACGTTCCTGTTCATTGAGGCGCTGCTCAAGATAGGTGGTGTAGTTGCCTTCGTAGCGTTTTATCTGGTGGGAGCGGGTATCGATGCGCAGGATGGCATTGACGGTGTTGTTAAGAAATGTGCGGTCATGCGAAACGATCAAAGCCGCGCCCTGATATCGATTCAGCCAGTTTTCCAGCCATTCCAGCATGCTGATGTCAAGGTGATTGGTGGGTTCATCCAGCAGCAAAAGCTGAGGATTGGCCATTAAGATGCCAGCCAGGATCAGGCGGGTTTTTTGGCCGCCGCTCAGGTGCGCGGTCGGCGTATCAGCGTCAAAGGCATCCAATCCGAAAACAGGCAGTATCTCAGCCACCGAGGATTGAGCACTCACAGAAGCAGATAGTTGGGTCAGCAAATGATCATATTCTTTTTGCAGGATAAGGTCGTCCGGCTCGTTTGACAGAGCGGTGCTTATTCGCTGGAATTTACCCTCGATATCTTCTGTGGTGGCAGCAAGCGAAGACAAATAGGCACCGATGGATAGTGATTCGGGGATTTCCAGCCCCTGGGATAGGTACCCTACGGTTAAATCATAGGGGCTGAGTTGATGAGTACCACTGTCTGCGGTTTCCTCACCTATCAAGATGCGCATGATGGTTGATTTTCCCGATCCATTGACACCGATCAAACCAACCCGCTCGTGAGGTTTGATTGAGAAAGTAACTTGATCCAACACAAGATCAAGGTTGTAGGTTTTGGTGATGCGATTGACAGATAACATGTGTGACTCCAGTAAAACAAGAACAAGAAAAGCAGCTCTCTTTCGCGAGAGAGGTAATACAATGCTGTTGTTGGATTACTGAATGTCTGTCATTTTCATTTTTTCACTATGAATTTTGTTGCATTATATCACAAGGTTTTGGCAAGAAAGCATTTTTCTTTCGTTTATAATGACTGCGGCGCGTCGCAAGGTGCATCACAGCGGTTATATCGATACAATGTAGAAAGAGTGTGCAATGCTTGATATCCTGAATATATTTTTTGAGAACCTCCTGCCGATATTTTTGGCAGCTGCAGCCGGTTATGTGCTTGCATGGAAGTCTGATTTGGAAGCACGCCATGTTTCCAAGGTTTTATTTTACATTTTCAGCCCGGCGCTTGTATTCACCTTGATTCAACGTTACATAACTCCTGAAATCCCTCTGTTGCGAATGGCCGCCATCACGATTGCCACCATGCTCTTGGTGGCACTGCTCGTTTTCCTGATTGGCAAAGCTTTGGGATACAACCGCGAGATGACTATGGCGATGGTGCTGCCGGCTATGCTGCTGAACACCGGCAACATGGGCATACCGGTGACTCTGTTCGTGTTTGGAGAAGAAGGATTGGCTTATGGTACGGTAGTGACGATTATCACCGTCATCATGTCTTACAGCGCTGGAGTAATTGTTGCTTCTTTGGGCAAAGCCGATATCAAAACTTCCCTGCTGAGTTTGGTGAAACTTCCAATGCTATATGGCGTCCTTCTGGCAGTGATAATGTATTTTACTGGCTGGTCACTACCCTTGCCGGTTGGCAGGGCGGTGGACCTGATGGCAGATGCCGCCATCCCTACCATGTTGGTTTTGTTGGGCATGCACTTACAGAAAGCCAACTTGCGGGAAAATATCCGCGCCTTGTTCATCTGCACCAGTGCGCGGTTGGTGGCAGGGCCGTTGATTATGCTGGGGCTGTCCTCCCTCGCTGGCATGACTGGTCTGGTACAGCAGGTCATCATTCTTCAGGCTGGTATGCCCGGTGCGGTGACCGCCACGGTGTTGGCGACTGAGTATGACACCAACCCGGAATTTGTTACCGCAGCGATCACTGTTGGAACGGTTTTAAGCCCTCTGACCTTGACACCACTGATCTGGCTTTTGACAAATTAAGGGTTGCGAGGCGTAACACCGTAGTCAATCGCATCATCGGTCACAATGATCTGGTTGACATAAATATCTTTTTCGTCAAGCACATTTTTCATGCCCCGATTCAACTGGGCTGATAAGACACCACGAACGAACGGTAACGATCTTCCATTCAACGAGTCCACTGAAAAAACTATGTAGCCATTCCGTAGAGAAATAAAAGTGGTCAGATAGTAAATCTCTTCATTTCGATACAGAATGAGTTCAAGGGTGTCTGGATAAACCAGGTTGGCGTCGATATCATCGGCAAAATCTTCAAAGAAAGGCATTAACTGTTCATCAATATCCTGGTTTAATTTCTCTTGCGTGATGCGGTAGGTCTCTTCGCGATACACATCCTCATAGAAAGCTGTTTGAATGGCTTGCCTGCTGAAAAGCCCAAACACATACACAGCGCCGATGACCAGGATGATCGTCAGTACAATGCCAATGATCACCAGAGAGATTAAAACTTGTTGGAACACGTTCCCAAAGCCTTTGGCAACCTTTGCAACGGTGGTTGGCGTCTTGCTCTCTTTGGTAGGATATTCCGCCGTTTCGGAATTCCCTTTTAAGGTTTCTGTTGCTTTATTTGCTTCCTTTGTGTTGTCAACCTCTGCTGACTGGGTCTTGTAGGGCGGTGTTGCCACAAGGGTTTCACTGGCAAAGTTTCGTAACTCGCTAACTACCTCTTCCATGGTCGAAAAACGAAATTCCACATCTCTTTCGAGAATTTTCAGCATGAAACTCGCCACCGAGGGAGGAAGGTTTTCCACAAATTCTGCAGGATGTGGAGGGTCTTCCATCATTTGTCTCATCAGAATGGCGGCGGGGGTGTCAGCTTCAAATGGTTTGTGTCCTGTCACCAATTCGTAGAAAATGATACCGAGGGAGTAAATGTCTGATTGTTGCGAAAACTGGCCGTGCCATTGCTCGGGCGCCATATATTCAGGGGTGCCAATGCCCATACCACTCTGGGTCAGGTTGGTCGATGGGAGAGTGCTGTCTGTGCTAAGGATTTTGGCGATGCCGAAATCGGTCAGGAATGGGTGGTTTTCCGCATTAAAAAGGATGTTGGCGGGTTTTACATCACGATGGAGTATGTTCTGCCGGTGGGCATAATGAAGCGCTTCAGCGATGGGCAGCAGCAGTTGCGACGCTTTTGGGTAAGGGATTTGTCTGCCGAGATAGTCTTCGAGGGTTCCGCCTGGTAGATACTCCATGATCAGATAAGGTTTTTCTTGAAAGCGCCCAAAATCATGGATATGTACGATATTCGGGTGAGTCAATTTCGCGAGTGTTTTAACTTCGCGTTCAAATCTTTTGATAATGTGTTCATTGCTGGAGGTACTATCACTGGCCACTTTGATGACCTTGATAGCAACATCTCGTTCCAGGACATGGTCAAAAGCATGGAAAACTGTTGCCATGCCGCCTTCACCCAATTTTTTGATTACCTGGTAGCGTTTGGTCATTTGGTTCGCAGAACCTTCAGACATGTACCTCTCCTGAAGCCAAGGTTTTTTTATACTATCTGTATTGTAGCATCACTTGTTTTAAATAAAACAACCTGAATTCTACTAAACTATCCAGGTTGTTGTTTTTGATATTCGCTGTTGGAAATCAGGTTTGGTAACCAGTTGATAATGCTTCTGGCTGCGGGGTTTCTGCTTCCTCAATATACAGCTTAAAGATGACATGATTGATGGCGAATATTATACCCAGCAACGGTGTCCAGAAAAGGGTGATGATAATCGGGTGCAAAATGGATGCAATGATCACTGAAAAACCCACCAAAGAGAAACCTAATGCCAAACTCTGCATGCTGGGATCGGTTACCTGCCGCCATTTCTTCAAGCCTTGTACGATAAAAATAATTAAGAAGGCCATTAATGCCAACCAGGCAAGCAGGCCGCCTTTCATAGCAATCCAAAGATGGCCATTGTGGGTATAATGCGGCCCCATGTTTCCATAACCATCGATACTGCTGATAAACGGCCGGTATAATGCCCCCATACCCAGCCCGAAGAAGGGATGATTTAGTAATTGAGGGATCCCGTACAGGTATTCAAAGTTACGCCAAACGATAGTAGATTCCGTTGGATCGACATACGATTGCGTGGTGAAAAGGCTGGTGAACCTGGTGAAGGCAGCCTGAATCAATTGTCCATAGGGGCTGTCTGGCATAATTAGACCCGGGAGAATGATGATGGGCAATAACCAGAGCAGGTAAAGGCTCCAGGTGAGGATCTTCTTGCGCTGTTCCAGGTTGGTCATAAAGAAGGTGATCACAAGTGAAATGGCGGCAACTGCCCAATGGGTGCGGTTGAAACCGATTAACATAGCGCCACCGAGTAATCCCCACTGAATTAGTTGGTATAAGTTTTTGAATTTTAATTGAGAGAGAAATAATCGGATGGTCAGCACGATAAAGGCTGTGGTGATCAACCCCTCACCAGGATTGTCTGTTACACGGATAACATTTGCCATTGCCCGGTTTTCCGGTGAGAATGGTTCGACTCGGCCTTCCAGGAAGACGAAGGAGTCTCCCAGGATGTATTGCGCCAGCGTGGCAGCGGCAGTAATGGTGGCTAACAGAAACAGCCAATCCAAGGTCCGTTCCAGTTGTTTCTTTTCTCTGATCAAATGGATGAACAGGAAGAAAAGCAAATAATAGGAAACGATGCGCATTTCATGCAAGCCGCGCCCAATGATTACATTATCAGATAGGATGCCCAAGATGGTTGAAAGCAGCGCAAAGCCCCAAAAAACAAACAGGGGGATAGACATGGGAGAGAATTCAAGTTTGAAATTCGGGTCTACCAACAGGCGTACAAGCATTATCACCAGTAAAAACAACATAATCACATCTGTGATATAGACCTGGACGGGGCCAGCCTGCACAGTTGGTATGGATTCCTCGCTTAGCACAGAGGAAAGAAACACCAGGATCGCCAGGAAGCCGAACTCAGGGTAATTCAACACAATGCCCGCGCCGATAATGCCAACCGCGGCGATTATGATCATCTGAGGCGGCAGCAAAAGGCTTGCTACACCGACAGCAACGGCAGCAATCGCGGTAATGCTAAGAATATAAAAGTTTTGATTCTTCCAGTATGAGAATTGCATAACGCTCTCTTCTCTGGTTTCAGGTTCCTGGTCAGGAATTTTTCTCCTGACCAGGAAAGTATTACAGTGATCAGGCGCGTCGGCGCAGCCGGTAATTTACGCCCAGCTGGGTGCGGTTGGCGATGATACCGACGATGTTGGCGTTCACCAGTTCGAGATGGTTCAGGGTCGCTTGCAATACTTCCTTGCGATCCCAACCATATCGTAGAACCAGTAGCACACTGTCAACCTTCGGGGCGATGACCGCAGGGTCAGTCACGGAGAAGGAAGAATGGGCGTCGATGAGAACAGCGTCATATTTATTGCTGAGATGGCTGATAACACTTTTCATCTCTGTTGAATCCAATGCTTCGGGGTTCAGAGGGGCGGCACCACTTGGTAAGATATCGACGTTTTGATAGGCAGTTGATTGAATGGCATCTTCAACAGGTGTGCCGGCTATTAATACATCGTTCAGACCAACCTCATTGTCAACCTTGAAGATTTTGTGCTGCATTGGGTTGCGCAAATCAGCATCAACAACTATCACTCTCCGCCCTGATTGGCCGGTGATGATTGCCAGGTTGGCGGTGATGGTAGAGCGTCCGTCATCAGGCACGGGGCTGGTGATGAGGAAGGAACGGTATTCCTGGTGCTGGCTGGGTGCAAACACGTTGGTTCGCAGCCGGCGGAATGCTTCTCCCATGATGTGGTCATTGATTAAGATGTCATGGTCAGAGGAACTATTCCCAATATCACCAATGAGCGGTAGCTTCGCTGCCAGGCGCATTTCATTCGGCGTGTAAATGCGTGTGTCGAGATTCTCGAAAATAAACGCCAGGGTGATCCCTACGACAAGCCCCAAAACAAGCCCAAGCGCAAGTACCACAACCGGGCTAGCAGAAGAAGGTTCGGTTGGTTGTTTGGCAGGTTCTAATAGCAAGATGTTGGTTTCACTGCCATAAATTTCACGGCTTTGAAGTATCAATATTTCCGCGAGTTTATTGGCAGCGAATTTGGCTACTTCCGGGTCGGTATCGGTGGCGCTGATGGTGAACAACTCGGTGTCTTCTATCACGGTAACATCGATGGTGGGAAGGGGAGATACATCCTTCGCAAGTTGTTCCAAAACCAGATCGCTATTGGCAATTTCCACATACGTTCCGATCAACCGTTTGGCATACTCGATGTCGTATTCTACATAATCTACGCCGCCAGCCCTGGCGGTTAGTATGCGCATGGTGGCGGTGGCTGTGTATTGTGGTGGAATTTGGGTAATGCCAATGGCAATGATGGAGAGGGCAATAATCAGTGTCACAAAAATGATGCCCTTCCGCCTATTGAGGATGTTTAGATAATCTACCAGTTGCATATTACTTCTCCTGTTCTAATTATGTTCAGCGTAAAATTGTTGGATTTTTTCGCAGACGAAATCAATTTGTTCATCCGAAAGTTCTGCATACATGGGCAGCGACAGTAATTCTTCGGCGATTGTTTCAGTCAGCGGGAAGTCGCCGTTTTCATATTCCAGATTTCGATAGGATTTTTGAAGATGGATGGGAATGGGATAGTGGATGCCAGTGGAAACGCCATATTCTTGCAGGTATGCTTGCAATGCATCACGGTATTTCGCCCGGATTGCAAAGATATGCCAGACAGGCTCAACTTCAGCGGGTATGGTCGGTAAGATAACTTCCTCGATATCTCCCAGTTTTTGAATATACTGTTCGGCATGCTTCCGGCGGGCTTCGTTCCATTGGTCCAGGTATTTTAATTTGATGTCCAACACCGCCGCCTGGATGGAATCAAGACGGTGGTTAAAGCCCAGTTCTTCATGATGGTATTTTTTGGTTTGCCCATAGTTTCTCAACTGGCGGATCTTTTCTGCAACATCATCATCATTGGTGACGACCATGCCGCCATCGCCATAAGCGCCAAGATTCTTTCCAGGATAAAAGCTAAAGGCAGCTGCTTTGCCAAAACTGCCGACGCGTTTTCCTTTGTATAAAGCGCCATGTGCCTGGGCAGCATCTTCAATGACCACCAGATGATGATTGTTGGCGATCTCAAGAATCCGTTCCATTTCTGTCACCGGCTGCCCGTAGAGGTGGACCGGTAGAATCACACGTGTTTTGGGTGTGATGGCAGATTCCAAGCGGTTGATATCAAGATTGTATGTTTGCGGGTTGATCTCAACAAAAACCGGTTTTGCCCCCAATCGGCTGACAGGCAGCACTGATGCAATGAAGGTGTTGGCTGGTGCGATTACCTCATCACCGGGCTGAAGATCAGCTGCCCGCAAGGCCAGTTCTATCGCCTGTGTGCCGCTATCAACGCCAACGGCATGATTGACACCGATGAATTGCGCGAAATGATTTTCAAACTCGGTAACAGCCGGACCCAGAATGAAGGCACTTGTATCAAGCACAGTTTGAATAGCAGCGTCTACTTCAGTTTTGATGGAGCGATATTGGGCGTTGAGATCTAGAAATGGCACTTGCATTGTCTTTTGTCCTTGGTCATTGATAATAATAACAAATATAATCAAATTTATGAAGATTATTTAAGAAATACTGGGGCTCCTTTGTTTGCGATAGATTGATCTACCGCTTCCATCACTTTGACAATAGACAGGCCGTTCTCGCCATCCGATCGGGGGGCTACACTGTAATTGATACAATGAAGAAAATGTTCTACCTCAGAGCGCAATGGTTCAATTGGTTTGATCGCAGGGCTGATGATTTGGCCATCGCGGATGCTGAGTTGAAATTCGCCATAGTCTTCATAAACCTTTCGTGAGGTTTCAACACCTTTTTCAAAAATTCTTACTTTTTCGCTGTTCGAAATGTCATCAAAAACCACCCGCTGTTTGGAACCAACAACGACCACTTCGCGCTCTTTGTGCGGATCGGCCCAGCTGACATGGATGTGGCCGAGAATGCCGGATGGATAGCCGAGGGTGATAAAGCCAACATCCTCTGTGTTGTCACGTAAAAAACTGGTAGCGGTGGCGCTGACCCAGGCTGGTTCTTCGTTGAGGAAGAAATTGAAGATGGAAACATCATGGGGTGCGAGATCCCACATGACATTGACATCGGAGCGTATCGGGCCCAGATTGGTACGTTTTGAGTACAGATAGTAAATGGAGCCAAGTTCTTCTTTGTCAATGGAATTTTTTATCGACAGGACAGCCTCATTGTATAAAAATATGTGACCAACCATCAGCGTTAAATGATTCGCTTTTGCCAAATCGATCAGCTCTTTGGCTGTTTCCGCTTTTAAGGTCATGGGTTTTTCAAGAAACACATGTTTGCCTGCGTTCAGAGCATCAAGTGCGATGTCATAATGTGTATCTGGATTGGTTGCGATGATGACCCCATCCAGGTCACTGAGTTCAAATAATTTCTGGTAATCTGTAAAAAGTTGTAAACGAGGGCCGCTCTGGCTGCTGAGAATCCTGGTCTTATTTCTTCGAAGCTGCTCTTTGTCTCGGTCACAAATGGCGACGAGATTGACATCTGCCATCTGACTGAGTAAACGTATGTAATTTTTGCCCCAATATCCGCAGCCGATGACGGCGAGATTGATTTGTTGCTGAATAAACATGGGTTGTTCTCCCTACAATTCTTAACGATAAATCAATAAATTCCCCAATGGAGTTAGTTTGGGCTAATATTATAGATTGTAACATTAATTATTAATAATGTTTCAACATTAACGACTGGCTTAAGTTAGCATAACAAAGCTGTCAATTTGTATTGATATTTTGCACTTTACAATCGAGGTGAAATTATCAGGATTTCATAATCTTCACTTCGGGAGTGTTAGGTGCTATGAGAAAAATCTCTTTGTATCATTACGTAATTTCGGCAATCGGTCTGGTGGCAGGACTATTCATTTTGGTCTTTTAATTACTATCATCTGCCAGTGATGGCTCTGTTTATTCGGTTCGTGCTGAGATTGAGCGTACACAGACACAGTGGGTGCAGCAGAACGGAAATGCCATGGGCCTGTATGAGGTCTCGACTTATGTCGCAGACGATGTGGCGGACGAAACCATTCTGCGCCCTGTTGGTGGACCAGAGAGCGGCCACGAGGTCAAAAATGAAACCAACGCAAGTTCCTCTGCTTTAGAATTTGAACCGGCAACGCCGTCTCGTGGGCTTGAGATATATCCTGTTGTAATAAGCCAAATGACTCATGGGTATGAAGGCGGGAAAGCAACACCCACCTTGGCTTTGGTTGACTCTGGCAGCGCCTTCGCTGGCTCCTCCTCTACGATCGATTCCATATCTTCGGCAGAAGGATCCATCGTTGGTGATCATCGTTTTCGTGAAGACCGGGTAGTTAAGGACTCAAATCGCAGACCAACCAAGACCAATACGCCTGTACCAACCAAAACAAACACCCCGGTGCCAACCTTAACAAATACAGCTGTGGCGACTATGACAAGCACCCCGGTTCTAATCAATACCCACACACCTGTACCGACCAAGACCAACACGCCAACAGAACAACCCGTCCAAGATATCTTTTGGAGCGCCGGTTTTGAAACCGGTAACATTTCAGAATATTCAGGACATGGCGATTGGATTCAACAGGGTACGACACCGAAGTATGAAGTGCAGACCAGCATTGTCCGTAGTGGTGACTATGCGGTGAAATTCACCATCGATACATCCAGCAAGACGTCACAAGCAGCGTATCTGTTTTATTGGAACACACTGCCAGACGCAGCTTATTATTCTGCCTGGTATTATATCCCCGCTAACACTGTTGTTCAGCATTGGTGGAATATCATGCAATGGAAGTCGACCTACAATGGTAACTCCGACTACAGCCGCCCCGTCTTTAATCTTGGTGCGGGCAGCAAGCAGACTTTAGGACTGTGTTATTTACCCGATAAGGAATCCGATAAGGTTTGCTGGGATCAAAGCGTGAGGCTGCCCACCGGTAGATGGGTGCATATCGAAACGTATTATGACCGCGATAAGGTTGACGGCCGTGTGATTGTGTGGCAGGATGGTGTGAAAATGTTCGACGTCAGTGGATACCCGACTGTGCTTTCTGATGGCTCCTTGCATTGGAGCGTGAATCATTATTCAGATGACATTCAACCTAATCCGTCATCAATTTATCTGGATGATATTATCATCGCACATTCGCCTGTCGGACATTGAGAACACTGACCTCTGCTATAAACAATTTTTAATACTACATGTTACAATAATAGCGCTTCAGTGCTATTATTGTTTTTAAAGAGGTGAGCCATTAATGGTTGGTTGGATTTCTACGTGGCTGGACATGGATAAGTTGTCTTCACGCGTTGGCCCTGAACAAATTGCCAATGCGAAGGTTTATGATTCACATTGGTCGAAACGGGTCATAGATCTTTTGATTGCCATTACCGCCTTGTTTATATTGAGTCCAATTCTCTTGATAACCGCCATCCTGATAAGAATTGACAGCCCAGGCAAGGCTATCTTTACTCAAAAACGTGTGGGGCGTTACGGCAAAGTTTTTCATATGTACAAATTCCGCTCGATGGTGGAAGATGCGGATGATGGCTTTCATGCGACACACATTGAAGCTTATGCCAATGGAACTTTGGACCTCGAAAATGGCAGTAAAATTGTCGATGACCCGCGCATTACCAAAATAGGGAAGATTATCCGGCGAACCAGTATTGATGAATTACCGCAACTGATCAATGTCTTGAGAGGCGAGATGAGTATCATAGGCCCCCGTCCAGTGCCGGTATATGAGGCTGATCTATATAATCTGTGGCAGAGCGAACGAATGGATGCCTTGCCCGGCATCACCGGGCTCTGGCAGGTAGTCAGGCGAGGGAAATCGAGTTTTGAGGAACAATTGCGCCTGGATATAAGGTATATTCGCAATCAATCGTTAGCGATGAATCTGAAAATTTTGGTTTTGACCATTCCCGCAATCATCACCAAATCTGGGGCTAAATAGGATGTCAGCTGATCTCACCAAAAAACCTGTGCTTGCCGGGATATTAAACGGCATCTTTTCAACAGGTGTGGGTTCGGTTACCATGACCGTGTTCGGGCTGGTCGGATTTATCCTGACCAGCCGTTGGCTGACAAAAGATGAATTGGGCGCATTTGTCATTCTCCAATTGATTGCAGGCTTCATCGTGGGAATCAGTAGTCTGGGGGTTGAACTTTCGTTGACGAAGTTTCTCGCGGACAGCAAAGACCCTCTTAAACAACAGGAAATTATTAACACCATTGTTACCTTTCGTTTGCTCATGATTTTGTTGTTCAGCGGTGCCGCTTTGTTGCTGCAAGACACCTTGTTCGGGTTGTTTGGACAAACCGTTTATACCAGTATTATTACGTATATTCCCTTTTTGGTATTTTTTGAAAGCATTTTCCGGCTGATTGACTCTGTATTCGGTGGTGTTTTTGATTTTAAATGGATAGGTATCAGCACGGTGGTGTTGTCCATTGTGAGTCTGGTGCTGATCATCGTGCTGGTTGGCTGGCAGGACCTGGGATTGGTTGGGCGCATCTGGGCCAGGCTGGGGGGATTGATCATTTCAATTCTTTTGGCTGTTTCGATGACCAAAATCAAGGTGAGATTTCGGATCAACCTGCAGCTCCTGTGGGCAATTCTGAAATTTTCATTCCCTTTGTTTCTGAACTACATTCTATCGTTCGTTTTTATGCGCGCTGATACCTTTATCATCGGCGGTTTTCTCGGACCGGCAGAGATTGCTGTTTATGAAATTGCCCGGAAAATCCCTGAAAGCCTGGAATCTTTGTATGATGCTTTTCGCAAAGTATATTTTCCTTATCTCTCGGATCTTTTTTCACAGAAGGACCATGCAGGCGCTTCCAAAGTCCTGAATCATTCACTTCGGCTGATCTCTGTTGCCGGTGTATTCGGGGTTTTGGTAGCTTTCCTCTTTGGTGAAGAAATTATCCTTTTGTTATTTACAGAAACCTATGAGCAGAGTATTCCCCTATTTGGTTTCCTGATGATTATCCTGTTATTTAATGTGATTGATTACACCCTTGGCTATTCGCTGGTAGCGGTGGGAGAATCTAGCAAACCGCCCTTGATAAATGTCGTTCACACTGCAGTGAACTTTTTAGGATACTTTACACTGATCCCAATCATAGGAATATTTGGGGTGGCATCTGCTAATATCGCGGGTTTATTAACAGTCAACCCGATCAATGTGTTTTTCCTGCGAAGAAAACAGGTGAAGGCACGCATGAATAACTACATAATTCCCTTACTTTTGGGTATACTGATATTATCTTTTTCCTTTTTGCTAGATGCTCAACGCTGGTATATGCGGGCAGGTTTGATTGTTGGTTACCTTCTCCTGTGCTTTCTCACTGGTTCCATTTCTGCCAATGACATCGGGCAAGTGCTGCATCAATATAGAATATTTTCAAACCGAAATAAACACACACAAGAATCTACTGGGCAAGAGGCAACAACCAGGGCAAATTCGGAGGGGTGCATGGAAATCGTTTATGTGGCAGGGGTTTTTCCCTACCCGCCAAATTCAGGTCATCGCATTCGCAATTACAATTTGATCAAGCGCCTTGGCGCAAGGCATCATTTGCATTTGCGGTTGTTGGTTGATACTATACCGACTGAGGAAGAACTCCAGGGGCTTGCGCCGTATGTTAATTCGCTGCGGTACTATGTGCAGCCAGCCTCCAGGGCGTTGTCACGCCCCTTTGAGGCTCTCTCTCATTGGCTAAAAGGGATACCGCCCGAATTACGGTTTTATAACAACAAAGCATTGATGGATGATTTGGTAAGTCTTTTCCAGAAAAATGATATTGACTTACTTCAAATTGAAGATCCTGCCATGGCGATGTATGTCAACGCGGTTCCGCGTGAAGCAAATGTCAAGACAGTTTTGACTTTTCACGACATCAATTTTCGCAAATTTGAACGCATTGCTCAATTGGAAACTTCAGCCAAAAGAAGATTAAGGCTCAAGGTCCACAGCCGTATGATGAGGAAATGGGAACCTGAAATGGCCGGGCGGTTTGATTTGTGTGTGACAATGTCAGAAAATGACCAGGAATTGTTACGTGAAATGAACCCAGACATTCATGCCATCGTAGTGTCAAACGGGGTGGATACGGAAGAGTTTGACAGGCTGGAAGAAAACGCCAGCCGGCTGATGTATCATTTGTTATTTGTTGGTAACATGGATTACCGGCCAAACATTGATGCTGTCACCTATTTTGTGAACAAGGTGATGCCGCTGTTGGATCAAACATTGCCAAACTATGTTTTCTGGATCGTTGGCATTAACCCGCGCGATGAAGTATTGGCGCTTAAAAGTGAGAAGGTCCATGTTACCGGCCGGGTGCCCGATGTGAAGCCATACTATGAGAATGCCCAGGTGGTGGTTGTGCCCCTATTTGCCGGGGGAGGAACACGTTTGAAAATATTAGAGGCGTTGGCTTTGGGCAGGCCAGTCGTGTCAACCACCATTGGTGCCGAAGGTTTGGATCTGACTGCTGGTGAACATTTCTTTTTGGCAGATACACCAGAAACATTTTGTGAGGCGATAGAAATTTTGATCACCGATCCTGCATTTCGGCAGAAAATGGAAAGCCAAGGCAGGCAGCGAGTGGTTGAACAATATGATTGGACGCCCATCATGGAAGCGTTAGAACGGGAATATCTGGCGTTGGTCAGTGAATGATGAAAAGTCAGCGTGAGACATCTGAGCATACTAAGCCAGTGATTTATTGGATTGCAGATAACGACTTATCGCAATCTTTGCATGCCGGCACGTGGCTGGAAACGACCAGGCATTTGCGGGAGATGGGATGGGAGGTCCATTTACTTTCTTCGAATCTGCAGAAGGGAGAGCGCGAGGTTCGCGGGGTGAAGGTGCGTTTCTTTGCCAAGCCCAACATTTTTTTTATCCAACAGATGCTGTATCACTGGAAGAGTTGGCGGTGGATGCTTGCGAATAAGAAAACCTCCGCCATTGTGTTGTTCCATGAAATGTCTGCCGGATGGATGCTGCTGTTTCAATGGTTGAATCGATTTCTATGGAAACGAGATTTTTCGTTTGTGATGGATACGCGGACTCTGCCCATGGAGCCAGAAGAGAATCTTGCGCTGCGGACCAAACTGCGCAGGAAGTATGTAACAT
>Ga0334889_1001598_pt1 | contig 29171 bp, 26 predicted proteins | sample GraSluR1_MG_2_FD_207222 | JGI IMG/M metagenome (GOLD analysis project Ga0334889, IMG submission 207222) | Sludge microbial communities from methane-producing bioreactor in Wageningen University, Netherlands - Granular Sludge_8_08-R1 | ecosystem: Engineered > Bioreactor > Anaerobic > Unclassified...
ACACGAAATGAACAGGCAATCTCCATACCAGGATGAATAATGAGGTTTATGCGATTTTTATTTAAAACCGCCTGCATTTTTTGCACAGACTGCATTACGATCTTGGCAGAATTAGCCCATGCAGTTCCATTGATGAAATGTGGCGTAGCGATAACATGATGCACGCCTTGAGAAGCATACATTTTCGCCATTTTCAAACTTTCTTCAACGGTGGATGGGCCATCATCCAATCCAGGCAAAATATGGCAATGTATATCAATAAACCCTTTCAACATCTGGCATACTGTTTCAAGTATTAGGAAATACCCATTACATAAACAAGCAAGGCTATTGCTTATTTATATCTTTCTTCGCTGACTGTACGGAATCCATTTCAAATTCTGGCATGCAATATTTAAACAACATTGATGTTTGCGCCAGCAATACTGCAACATAAAGTATGTTTACAGGCAAACGCCAACCAAAATCCACTGTTCCGTGCAGGATAAATCCTACCAATGAGCACCAGGCTGCGCAGCCTATAGCGATTCTCGATTGATAACAAAAGGAATTTCTTCTGATTCTCACAATACAACTATAACTACGCTTCAGATACAATAGGACTAAGCATATAAAAACACAGCCTAATGGGATTCCCAATTCTATGAATATTTCTAAAAACTCATTATGAACATGGTCAAAATGAATCGTTCCCGGGAAGTTTTTCAAATACAACGGCGACAACATCGTATACGTACCCAACCCAATCCCTGTGGACCAGTGGTCCAAAAGAATAGGCATACTCGCCGCATACAGTTGCAGCCGGGTTAATCCAGACTCTTCAATGGTACCGAAGCGTGCCCAGATGACCGAAAAATCGAGGAACAGGGCCAGAAGAAAAAACATGCCTAAAAAGACACCGAAAAATGCAGTCCTGTTTCCACGTGGCACAGGAAGAATCACCAATAAAGCTATCCAAATAGCGATGAGCGACAGGATTGCACCTCTGGAGAGAGAAAAAATTACTGCAGCCATCACAAGCACCGCAGCAAAAAGCAAGGCATATGTTTCCTTGGGCATGTCAAATGCGTGGAGCAGGCCTGCACCAAATGGCTTCCTCGTTTGGGGGATGTTGACCGCTTTATGCTTCGCCCGAACTAGGTAGTACAGAGCCAGGCCCCAGGCCTGCGGCCAGCACAGGTTGAGCAGGGCTCCATAATGATTTGTATAAATGATGGTGCCATGTGCTGCCCTGGAAGTGATAGGCAGCCATAAAACCCCCAACCTCGGGTTTATAAATTGAAAAATTCCGTATATGGCTTCCAGCACACCGACACTGATTAATACCACGCACACGATTCGGTGGCGTGAGCGCCCTTTTTCGCCCGTGAAGACTCTTTGGGCAAGTATGAAGAGTGGAATCGCAGAGACATACAGCGCCAGGTGGAACAAGGATACAGTGCCCAAATAACTCGTAGCTGCAGATCGTATTTCCGTCTGCGTCAAGGAGTTGACCGCCTCCAGCCAATAAAAACGCATTGGCGTAAGGTACTGCAGCCACGAAAGGGGCAAAGGAAGGGACTGGAGCAGCACAAAAAAAAAGAGTACAAACCATAAAATGGTTTTCATTTGTACTCTCTGTTTTTGAGGAGGCTCAAGCCAAACCCTAACCGCTGCGTACAGCAACAACAGTCCGACGACCAATCCCTGAACAAGCGGGTGAGTGCTGCCAAAAAAAAGGGGGATAAAGACTAAAAAAATGAGCAGGCAATAAAAGGAAATCCGTTGAAACAATTTCCGTTCCCCCTTGAAAGCCACGGCAGATCAATTGGAGCGCGGATTTTTAAAATTCACCCCTGTTCCCAACAGCCCCAATGAAAAACCTGATCCTGAGATCAGGGTTCCCATCGCACTGGACTCGGCAAAAATGATGTCCTGATCCTCCAGCAGAAGACTGTCTCCAAGCCCGCCCTGGAGATCACTGTAGCTAATGCTGATAATCTCCCGCTCCTTGCCGTCTCCCATATAGCGAATCAGTTTTATGCTCTCGTCGTTTGCGTAAGATGCCAAGCCGCCCGCCAGAGCTATACCTTCGGTGACAGTCATTTTACTATGACTGATCGGATACGTTCCAGGCTTACGCACAGCTCCATCCACAAATACCTGGCCAGCCTCAGGAACAAAAATAACGTCTCCACCCTGAATGACCATATTCTGCTCCATATTGCCTTGCCTTATCAACTCATTGAGATCGACAAGGTAATTGATGTATTTACCGGCTGTTTCATCCTGCCTGCTAACATAGGCCATTGCACCAGCCTTGTCTGTTAGACCATTGCCAATGGCAATAACATCAAGCAAGCGGCGCTTCGCAACATAGTCATACGTCCCTGGTCTCTGCAGAGCACCCACCAGGGTGATCTGCTTACTCATATGCTCCTTGATGTACACGGTCACATGTGGATCGTGTAAATAGGATCGCTGATACAGGTCTTCAATTTTCTGCTCCGCCTCGGCAGCGGTCAGATTGGCGACCTGCACATTGTTGATCAGAGGCAGACTCACAAATCCACGGGAAGAAACGCGTGCTTCACTGTTGAGATCCGGCGTCTCAAATACTGTGACTACAATAAGATCCCCAGCACCTAACAGGTAATCGCCCGGATCATCTGCCACTGCGGCCGGAGCCGGAATCGAAGTAGCTGCCTCCCTGGTCCTTTTTTCCCGCTGCTGTTGGGCATGTATTTCCTGAAAACGTCCAACATCCGTTGTTGCTTTGAACTGTTCTCCGCCACAACCAACGAAAAAAAAGGCCAAACCCGCGCAGAGTAAGAAAGCCAGTCTATTGACCATGAGCATCACCAGGATCAGTCATAGAAAAGCGTAAAGCCACTGTTGAAAACAAGTGGCCTTACGCTATCCGGAGGACCGGAAATTCAATAAAAAATCAGGCTATTTAGATGGGCTTGCCGCTGGCGGAGGCTTGGGGCGAGATCTGTCCCTACCGCTGCTGACCGGCGCTGCTGGAGCTCCGTCCGGTTCAGACACAGATGGGCTTACCGCACCCGGAGCGGAGCTACCACCACCGTCAGCAAGCAAGGCAAGCACCAGTCCGCCCGCAACAAGACCGCCAAACGCTACCGGGCCCACCCAGGGAGGAGTTCCTCCAATTGCTGCCCCTCCTCTGCTTGAGCCTGCGGCTATCAGCGCAGCAGCGCCACGATCATCATCATTGTCACTGCCCGAAGCGACGCCAGGCGGCTCGCTTACAGCCAGTTGGATTTTATGGTTGGCATCAACAATTTGCTCACCCTTCTCGGTGGTGAAGACCAACTGACCCTCGGTTACACCAATTTCAGTCGTTCCATCCGGTCCGACCTGCGCCCAGCCACGCACAGCCGATTCAGCCGAAGCAGCAAAGACGACACCAGCTGTGGTGTAGAAACCCTGAGGGGTGTAGAAGGTTATGGTCCGTGCCGCGCTTGTAATTGTAAAGTCAACCCGACCCTCAGACAAAAAGAGATCGAAATTACGCTCATCATCGCGAACAGCAAGCTTGGTCTGATCGTTTGCCAGAAGACGGATTCCCGAAGATTGCACCGTGCACTGCCCGTTACACACCAGCATCCCATCTTCGCTGATCTGGCTTTCGCCTGTCAATCGCTCCACCACCTTGCCGTCTTTGTAGACCCCAATATTCCCACTCCCGGTGATACCAGCGGCAAATAGCGCATTTGCTGGAACAAAAGTCGCAATTAATGCCCATGCTACCAGTGTTTTCTTCATACAATCGCCTCCATGTTTTAAAAGGTCAGCTAATCACATTGATATATTATATATAAATTATGTTATTTAAAACAACAAAAAAACTGCTTTTTAGCAGTTTCCTGGTTCGCGCGTGAAATGGGCAACCAAGCTGTTTATGATAATTGTGAGCGGAGGAAACTCATGCGAAAGACACATGCCCACTTCCTCTAAATCTTCCTCATTTTCCCCTTGGCAAAACGGTTGACACGACCCATTGTTTCGATTATCTAAAAAATTCTCTTCTTCCTAACCGAAGATTGAAGGAGAGGGGATTTGATATTGAAAAATTTTTAAAAGACTTCAGGACATACAATGAAAAATAAACACCTGGGCAAAGCCTGTCGCCAGCTGGCTGGTTGGGGAAGATGGCGCCAGCAACAATGTTGCAGCGCTCAGGCGCAATATCCTGCAGCCCTCACGCAAAGCTGTTGCGGCCGCAATCTGCGCATCTGCTCTGTACGTGGAGATCGACGCACATGCGCCCGCATGGCCAGCTTAGGCTTTCTGCCTGGCCAGGAAATTGAGCTGATCTGCAAACCTGGTGCAGACCAGTGCATGGTGAAAATCAACGGTAGTACCATCAGCCTGGATGCTGAAAGCGCTGCTGCCATAGATGTTACTCCAGTACAAGACTTGTAAAATACTTGCACAATCACTGCTTGTGAGGCCGCCCATGCAGGAAATTCTTGTTCTCCTTGCACTGCTCGCAGCTTTTTTGTACATCCTCCGCGTCCTGCGCAAGACTTTGCGCGGCCAGAGCTCTACCTGTGGCTGTTCCTGCCAGGACTGTCAGGTAAGTAGCCAGTGCACGGATCCCCAAAAAACACTACCCATGCACCAGGCTGATACACGCAAATAATGGCTGCAGAGACCGGGTAAACCCGGTCGTGCAAAGCCAAGCCACACTCCGCTCATTTTTCGTCCTCCCCGACCAACTACCCTTTGTCAACACCATGCACACCACCATCACTGCGGCATTGGCAGGTAACCCCAATTCCGGCAAAACCACCCTGTTCAACAACCTCACCGGTTCGCGCCAGCATGTAGGCAACTACCCCGGCATAACCGTGGAGCAAAAGGAAGGCTGCCGCCTGCATCATGGCCAGGGTATTCGTTTCATCGACTTGCCCGGCACCTACTCCCTAAGTGCCTACTCGGTGGAGGAACTCGTTGCCCGCGATTTTATTGTCAATGAAAAGCCTGATGTGGTCATCAACGTAGTGGATGCCTCCAACCTTGAGCGCAACCTTTACCTTAGCACCCAGTTTTTGGAGCTTGGTCTGCCCCTGGTACTGGCCCTGAACATGATGGATGTAGCTGAACGCAGGGGTATGCTCATTGATTGTGCCAAGCTGGAGTCGCTGCTGGGTGTGCCAGTGGTGCCCATTGTCGCCCGCTCGGGCAGGGGCAGGGATGAACTGTTGAATGCGTTGCTGCGCGTGGCTGCGGAGAATACGCCACCGCAGCCGCTGCACATCGGTTATGGGGCGGATCTTGAAGAGGCCCTGCGCGACATACAACCCCTGCTTGCAGGGTGCGACACACTGCACCACCTTTATCCCGAACGCTGGTTGGGGGTGAAGTTGCTGGAAAACGACAGTCAGATTATTGAAAAGGTGCGCGCCTGCAGCCCTGAAGATGCAGAAAAAATGCTCCTGCGCTGTGAGGAGGTGGCCCTGCACCTGCAGCGGACACTGGAAGTATATCCAGAGGCCATCATTGCCGATCATCGGTATGGGTATATCAAATCTCTTCTGCGCCAGGGGGTGGTGAGTTCGAGCCAGGTCGTCGACCGCCTCTATACCTCCGATCGCATCGACCGGGTAGTAACCCACCGGTTTTTGGGGCCGGTGATCATGGCCCTGGTCCTGTTCGGGCTCTACACTTTTACCTTCACCTTCAGTGCCAGTATGGTGGGCTGGCTCGAACAGTTTTTTATCCTACTCAACCGGGGCATTGACCAGGCCATGGCCGATGGCCCGCTCAAATCCATGTTGATGTCCGGAGTGGTGGACGGCATGGGTGGTGTACTCGGTTTTGTACCCATTATCATGTTCATGTTTTTTGGCATCGCCGTGCTGGAGGACTCTGGTTACCTGGCCCGGGTGGCCTTCATGATGGACAGGATCTTCCATTTTTTCGGACTGCATGGCTCTTCGGTCATGCCGTTTATCATTTCCGGCGGTATTGCCGGCGGCTGCGCAGTGCCAGGGGTTATGGCCACCCGCACCCTGCGCTCGCCCAAGGAACGCATGGCCACCCTGCTCACCGTACCGTTTATGAACTGCGGCGCCAAACTGCCGGTGCTTACCTTGCTCATTGCCGCATTTTTCTCCAGTCACCAGGCCTGGTACATGTTTTTGGCCACAGTAGCGGCGTGGGTCGTGGCGCTGTGTGCTGCCAAACTGCTCCGGCTCACCGTGCTGCGCGGTGAATCCACTCCCTTTGTCATGGAACTGCCCCCCTACCGCTTTCCCACGGTCAAGGGCCTGCTCATCCACACCTGGGAACGGACCTGGCAGTATATCAAAAAGGCGGGCACCGTTATCTTAGGCATCTCCATCCTGCTGTGGGCTCTGATGACCTATCCAGGTTTGCCGGAACAACGCACGGCTGCCTATGAAAGCCAGCGGCAACAAGTGGAAAGTCAGCAAGCAGGGAATGTGGACGCGCTTGCAGCCACCCTGCTGGAAATCGATGCGGCCCAGGCAACCGAGCAGTTGCGCCACTCCTTTGCCGGGCGTATTGGCACGGCCCTGGAGGGTATCAGCCGTTTTGCCGGCATTGACTGGCGTACCAATATTGCCCTGGTGGGTGGCTTTGCCGCTAAAGAAGTCATTATCTCCACCCTGGGCACTGCCTACTCACTGGGTGAGGTGAACCCGGAACAGGCCGGCTCGCTCAGCCAGCGCCTGGCCGCCGACCCGAAATGGAACCCTGTGTCGGCCCTGGCAGTGCTGGTGTTCATCATGTTCTACGCGCCCTGCTTTGTGACGGTTATCTGCATTGCCAAGGAAGCAGGCTCCTGGAAATGGGCCTTTTTTTCCATGGCCTTCAACACGGTCTTTGCCTTTATCCTGGCTGTACTGATCTATCAGATCGGTAGCCTCCTCTACCTGCACTAAGTGGTGGAGTATGGAGCGACGTGGCGCGGTGCACATTCCCTGCCCGGAGAGCCTTACCCCATTACCCCAAGGGCTGGCAGTGTGGACAAAGCCAGGTGGAACGTCCGGCACTGACAATGCGCTCGATGATCCCCCCACACCGCGGGCAGACCGCGCCGCTGCGACCATAGACTTGCAGTTGCAGCTGGAAATAACCGGGATGCCCGCTGGTGCCCAAAAAATCGGCAATGCTGGAGCCTCCTGCACTGATGGCTGCCTCTAAAATAGACACCGTGGCACGCACCACCCGCTCCCAATCGGCCAAACTGAGCGAGCCAGCTGGGCGCAGTGGATGCAGCCCTGCGGCAAAGAGGATTTCATTGGCATAGATGTTGCCAATCCCGGCAATGAGCCGCCCGTTCATCAAAAAAGACTTCAGTGCCACGCTGCGTCGTGCTGCCAGACGCTGCAAGGCAAGGGCGTTAAAATCCAGCCCCAGCGGCTCCACTCCTTCGCGGCGGGAAAAGGCCTGCTCCCGCTCCTTTGCCTCCCTGGCCGACCACAGTGCCACCGCCCCAAAGCGGCGGGTATCATTAAAACGCAGCACCTCGCCGTTATCCAAGAGCAGCTCTAGATGATCATGTTTGTGCCGGGGCACTCTGCTCGGCAGCAGGGCAACTTTGCCGGTCATCCCCAGGTGCAGGCTCAAAATCGCCCCGGTTTCGAAACGCACAAGCAGGTACTTGGCCCGCCGGTCCACAGTCAGCACCCGTTCGTCCTGCAGATGATGGCGCAACCGAGCCAGCGATACCGAGGCGCGCAGGGGCAGGCCACTGGTCCATACCCGCAGTACCTGCCTGCCGGGTAGCGTGTGTACCAGCCCCCTTCTGGTGACTTCCACCTCTGGCAGTTCAGGCACCCCCCACCTCCACGGCCAAGGCCAGGGCATGGCCCTGGATAATGGCCACCCGTACCGTCATGACAGTAGCAGCAGCAGTGGCAGCAGAAGGAGCAGCCAACCCGACTGGATCAGTCAAATGGCAGAACAGCACCGCCCCCTGCGGCTCCAGGGCAGAACCGACTAGGGCCTGCGCCTCTATCCGCTCCATAAAGGTAGGCTGGTCATAGTAACGGCATTTTTTCACCGCCTCCTTGGCAGCCCACAACATAGCCAACCACAATAACTCGTCATATTCACGACCCAGGGCCAGTTCTGCGGCACTGGCAAAGCGTGCCTGCAGGCGTTGCAATTTGGCGACAATGCGCTGCACATCCAGGCCACAGGGACCAGGGGCAAGCATGGCTGCGGCAAATTGGCCGCTATGCGAAATGGAAAGAAAGGGGGGCTGCTGGCAAAAAGAGACATTGTCTGCGTGCCAATCCACAAAGGGCCGGCCATGGGTATCATTGTCTATAGAGAGGAGGGCTGGGCTGGTTTGGGCAAACGGATGCGCCCCGGACCACGCGGAAGAGCAGTACTGCTGCAGGGCATATTTGGCGGCCAGACGGCCACCCAACCACTCCAGTCGACGTTTGGAACAGGGGAAGGAGTGCAGGCGTTCCTGTTCTTTGGCACTCAAAATACCCTGCGCGTGCAGACTGGCCGAGCAATTTGGCACGCTGTTTGATGCTGAAGCTGAAGTTACCATGAAGGTTGTCAGGCCGTCCAGGGGAAGCAGGGCCAGAGAGGATCCTGTTGGCGCCAGGTCTACACATCTGGCAGATGCGACCAGCATCTGCCGGCATAGCTCGGGCCACAGGCCTACACTATATTGCCTGCCAGTTGCCTGCTGCCTGTGTGCCGTATTGTTGTACTGCATGTTTTTTTTGGGTAAGCTAGCGCAATCGACTATACTACTCCTGTTCGTATTCACCCTGCCCCTTTTCTCTCCATCCAGAGCTACCACCATGCCCGATGCCAATGCCCTCACCTGGCTCGACCTGATTGTCGCCATTCTCTGTACCGTCTTCATCCTGCGGGGCGCCTGGACAGGTTTTATGCGCCAACTGGCCGCCTTCCTCGCCCTGGCAGGCAGCTACGTGGTTGCTGCCCAGTACACGGCAGTGCTCATTCCCTATACCAAGCGCCTGGTCGACAATCCCAAGCTGGTGTTCCTGCTGAGTTTTATCTGCCTCTTTTTTGCTGCTGCGTTGGTTTTCAGCTTCCTGGGCAGAGTCTTGCACCGCCTGATGCAGATCACCCTGCTCGGTTGGTTTAATCGGCTGCTCGGCATGCTGCTGGGTGCCCTTAAGGCAGCACTGCTTGCCTCGCTGTTGTACATGGTACTGGCCTCGACCTTATCGGCCACCAATCCGGTCCTGAGCAAATCCCTCTCTGCTCCATACCTACGCCAGGGCGCACAACTCTTACAATCCCTGATCAACGATCCAAAACTGCGCGCCTATTTTACGGAAAACACGCCCGCAATTCCCCTTGAACTCATGGACCCGGAAAACCAGAGGAGGGAAACCACAACCGACAAAGAGACAGAAGCGAGCCACGGCACAACCAGCGCTCCTGCAAACAGGCGCTGAAGAGTACGCCATCCACTCCCTCCAGCCCACCGCACCGGTGCCCCTTAAACGCTGAACTTAAGCGCTGCTTCTAAGCGCGGGCCTCGGCCAGCAACCCCTGTCGGTGGCGTTCGGCAAAAAGGCGAACATCTTCCTGCCAGTCGATCATCAGATTCAAGCCATGTTCCTTGAGCCGACCGTTCTCCAATATAGAGTTGGCTGGCCGCTGCGCTGGCGTGGAATATTCCGCCGTGGTACAGGGCAGCATCGTGTAAGGTACCTGCATGCAGTCCAGAAAAAACCTGGCCCCTTCATACCAGGTGCACTGTCCCTCGGCAGTGGCGTGGACAATACCGGTAAGATCAGTGGTCAAAAGCCGCTCAAGTTGCAAGGCCAAGCGCCACGACCAGGTGAGGGAACCGTGCTGGTCGTTAACTACCTTCAAGGTGCGCCCAGGGTCACTGAGCGCCAAGCGGAGCATGGTTTTTAAAAAGTTTTTGTTGCCAATGCCGTAGAGCCAGGCTGTACGCACAATAAGATGATTGTCCAGCACGGCCTGCACCGCTTCTTCGCCTGCCAGTTTACTGCTGCCATACATGGATACCGGGTTGGGTACGTCGTTTTCAAGATACGCTGCCGGTGCTGGTCGGGTACCGTCAAAGACATAATCCGTGGAAATATGGATCAGCCGGCAACCATGCTCGCGACAGGAGAGTGCCAGCAGTTCGGGTCCCTTGGCATTCACTGCCATGCTGGCCTCTGCCTGGCTCTCACAGGCATCAACCGCGGTGAAGGCCGCGCAGTTGATCAGCACCTCTGGCTTGAGCCGGTTAAACAGGCCACGCACCTGCTCCTGGTCGGTGATGTCCAGCTCGGCCGTGTCACCAGCCCAGACCTCGTGTTTTTCCCCCAAAATCTCCAGGCTGTCCCGACCCAACTGGCCACCCGCACCAACAATGACAATGCGCATCTTCATGTCCTCATGGTCGATGTTTCTTCCAGTAACTCCATGAGATACTGGCCATACTGGTTTTTCAGCATGGAGGAGGCCAGGTGTTCCACCTGGGCCTGATCAATATAGCCCAACCGGTAGGCAATTTCCTCTATGCAGGCAATTTTCAAGCCCTGCCGCTCCTGCACCGCCTGCACATAGCTGGCCGCCTGCTGCAGGGATTCGTGGGTGCCGGTATCCAGCCAACAAAAACCGCGGCCTAAAAGTTCCACGGTCAAGCGCTTGTGGCGCAGGTAGTGCAGGTTCACATCGGTGATTTCGAGTTCTCCGCGGGCCGATGGCTTGATAGACTGCGCCACCTGGATCACCTCGTTGTCGTAAAAGTACAAGCCTGGCACAGCATAGCGCGACTTGGGTCGGGCCGGTTTCTCTTCTATCCCGATTACCCTGTTGTCGCTGTCGAACTCCACCACTCCATAACGTTCCGGATCCCTGACCAGATAGCCAAAGATAATGCCGCCTTCTGTGAGCTGGCTGCAACGCTGCACTACCCGGCCAAAATTATGACCGAAAAAAATATTGTCACCCAAAACCAGGCATACAGCATCGTTTCCAATAAAGTGTTTGCCAATGAGAAAGGCTTGGGCCAGGCCTTCTGGCCGGGTCTGTTCGGCATAGTGGAAGCTCAAACCGATATTGCTGCCATCACCCAGCAGTTCCTGAAAACGGGGGAGATCCTGCGGGGTGGAGATGATGAGTATCTCCCGAATGCCGGCCAGCATCAGCACGGATAGTGGATAGTAGATCAAGGGTTTGTCGTACACCGGCAAAAGCTGCTTGCTGAGCACCCGGGTGAGCGGATAGAGGCGGGTGCCAGAACCGCCCGCAAGGATAATGCCCTTCATGAAGAATACCTCACTTTTCCAGTCTGCACACAGCCCTTGCCTTTCTGGCAGAGACTGTGCTAATTTGTGTTTTTCCTGGTCTTTTTGCCACAGGCATATACAGCATTTCCACAGTTCTTTCAAACTGCCTTTTGCGCATGGCGCAAATCAAGCATGGACACTGCCCTTCGCTGCTTCACCCCATCCGATGTCCGTGGACGCGTTCCCGACACCTTCAACGAGGATATCGCCAGTCGCATTGCCCTGGCCTTTGTCGAACACCAGCACCTACACCACCTGGTGCTTGGCCGGGACATACGCCTGAGCAGTCCTTCTCTGGCCACGGCTGTTTGCCAGGCTCTTTTGGCGCAGGGCTGTGATGTACGTGATATCGGCCTCTGCGGCACCGAAGAGATGTACTATGCTGTATTCAGTGGCGCAGAACAAGGAATCGACGGTGGGATCATGCTCACGGCCAGCCACAATCCAGCCGCCTATAATGGCATGAAACTGGTTGGTCGCCATGCCTACCCCATCTCCAGCAACAATGGTTTGGAAGAGATTGCCAAGAGGGCTGCGCAACTCGCCCCACTAAACAGTGCACCAAAAACACAGGATGCCGGCGGCTCCAGACAAGGCAGACAGGGCCGCTACCTCCTCAGCACCAGCAAGGAGGCTTATATCAATCATATTCTGTCCATGGCCATCCCTGAACGCATGCGCCCCCTGAAACTGGTGGTCAACAGCGGCAATGGCTGTGCCGGCCCGGTGCTCGACCTGCTGGCAGCACACCTGCCCTTTACCTTTATCCGCCTGCAACACGAACCAGACGGTCGCTTCCCCAACGGTGTGCCCAATCCTCTGCTGCCAGACCGGCGTGCCGCCACGGCCGAGGCAGTGCAGCTCCACCAGGCAGACATGGGTATTGCCTGGGACGGCGATTTTGATCGTTGCTTCTTCTTTGATGAACAGGGCACATTCATCGAAGGCTACTACATTGTTGGCCTCTTGGCCGAAGCCATGCTGCACCTGCACCCTGGCGCCACCATCCTCCATGATCCTCGCCTTGTCTGGAATACTCAGGATATTGTTCGCCGGGCCGGAGGCCAGCCCGTGATGGTCCGCACTGGCCACTCCTTCATCAAGGAGGCCATGCGCCGCCACAATGCCCTCTATGGGGGGGAGATGTCTGCGCATCACTACTTTAGGGATTTCGGCTTCTGTGATTCCGGCATGCTGCCCTGGCTGCTGGTCTGCCGTTTGCTGGCAGAAAAAGGACAAACCCTGTCTGCCCTGTGCGCCGAACGCATGCGCGCCTACCCGGTGAGCGGAGAAATCAATACCAGTGTCAGGGTGGCGCCGGCAATGGTGCTGACTGCCATCAAAGAAAAATACGCCGACGGCCAGCTGGATGAAACCGACGGAGTTTCCATAAGCTATCCCAACTACCGCTTCAACATCCGCCAGTCCAGCACAGAACCGTTGCTCCGCCTCAATGTGGAGACCAGGGCAGATGCCCTGCTGCTGCAGGAGGTCACTGCAGAGCTGTTGGGGCTGATCAAATCCTTTACCTAAAATAAAGGGCAAGTCTTAAGCAAGAGATTATTATGATTATTCAACCGGTTATTCTGGCCGGAGGCACCGGCACCAGGCTCTGGCCACTTTCCCGAGAACTCTACCCCAAGCAGGTTATCCGCCTGCACGGTGAACACTCCCTGCTGCAAAACACCCTGGTCCGGGTGGCAGGCCTTACGGCAAGCAGACCACCACTCATCGTGGTTGGTGAGGAGCACCGTTTCATGACCCTCAACCAGGTGCAGCAGCTTGGTCTGTACGACAGTTTTTGTATCCTGCTTGAACCTGTGGCTCGCAACACTGCAGCCGCTGTTTGCGGAGCTGCTGCATACCACCAGGCCCATGGCCATGACGATGACATCCTCTTCATTCTGCCGGCAGACCATCTCATCAGTGATACCGAGGCGTTTTACCTGGCTGCTGCCGAGGCAGTGCAACGCGCCCAAGAGGGGTATCTGGTCACTTTTGGTTTGGTCCCCAATCGGCCTGAAACCGGTTTTGGCTATATTGCCGCCGATGCCAACGGCAAGGTGGAGCGCTTTGTGGAAAAACCCGATCTGGCCACAGCCAAGCAGTACTGCGCCAGTGGAACCTATCTCTGGAACAGCGGTATGTTTGCCTTCCGGGTCGACACCTTTTTTGCAGAAATGCACACCCATGCCCCGCAACTCGCCGCAGCCATGGTGGATGCCGTGCACAGGGGCAAGCAGGAGAGCAAGCATCTTTTCAGCTTTGACAAGGAGGCCATGGCGCGCTCGCCCTCCATTTCCTTTGATCACGCCCTGATGGAAAAAACCAGCCGGGCAGCGGTAGTGCGGACAGACATGGACTGGAACGACATCGGCTCCTGGCAGGCGCTGTGGGAGATTTCGGACAAGGATACCCATGGGAATGCAGTTTCAGGCGATGTTCTGCTGAGTGATGTGCGCAACTGTCTGGTTCGCTCCGACCACAGCCTGCTTGCCGCCATCGGCTTGCAGGACACCTTGGTGGTGCAGAGCGCCGATGCAGTGCTGGTTGCACCGCTGGCCAAGTCGCAGGAGGTGAAGGACATGGTGGAACTGCTCAAAAAGAAGCAGCGCAGCGAATACCACCGCCACCGTACCGTGTTTCGTCCCTGGGGCAGCTACACCTTGCTGGAGGAGCAAAAGCGCTTTCAGATCAAGCGACTGACCGTCAACCCAGGCGCCAGCCTTTCCCTGCAGCGACACCGTTTCCGCCACGAACACTGGGTGGTGGTTGCTGGTGTGGCCACAGTACACAACGGAGGCCGCGATCTTGTTTTGCATGAAGACGAAGCAACCCATATCCCGGCAGGCACGATCCATCGTCTGAGCAACAACCTGGACAGCCCCCTTGAGCTGATCGAGGTACAGATTGGCAGCTACCTTGGCGAGGATGATATCGAACGCTTTGACGATGAATACGGCCGCTTCAAGGAGAGCAGCCCGGTTCAAGAACAGGCTGGCAACAGCCAGGTTGAAAAACCTTAAACGTAGCCGACCTGTTCAGGCAGATACATATTGTCAATCTGCCAGGGGTTTTTAAAATACAGTCGTTTTGTCAAAATAACATTTTTGCTCTTTTATCCTTGGCGAGACAAACCATGCAGGCCAGCAGATGCGTCTGAACTGGCGGAGTTGATAAAGTATGCAGAAAAACCCATCCTCATCCCACTGCATGGGAGGCGCTGACCGCGGCAGCATAGCTGCAGCCTTGTACCTTGCTGCCATTGCACAAAAAGGGGAAAAGGCTGAAGAAAGACATATTTCATTGCGCCATGGTCATATCTCGCTACCTTGGTTTAAAAGCTACGCTATTGATCAAAGCTGGGAAATCCTGAAACCCTGGTTGGGCTATTTCGATTCATAAAGGCGACAATAGTGCCCGGGAGTATTGCACACCCAGAGGCAAACCGTTTGAGTAGCAGCGGGCAGTATAGGGATGCCCTTGCGCCGATGTAGAAAATAAGGCAGCATGGTTGGTCCTTCAGTTCACGACCCGACTGGGCCAATCATGCTCTTTTTTATTGGCTTGTCACCCTGTTGTCCTTTGGCGTTCCACAAGTGGTCAACGGTTTTCAGGCCTGTGTGGGGAAAGCAGGAAATACCAAACCATACATTTTTGTTCAAATGCAACCAAAATCATCACGTTTTTGTATTGAAATTAAAGGTGTTCTGCCTTGTAGCCCGCACAACTCCAGACACCACAGAAATTTTTCCGGTCTGGCAAGGTGTTTGCATAACAGACATCTAGGCCGCAGCAACATGCCCAGACCAGGGCAAGGTTGTGGTAAATGCGTTGCCAGATAAAGCGCTTTTTCATCCAAACAATTCAGAATAACCACAAGGAGAAAGAGATGACCAGAGAAGAAGTACTGCAGATCATCAAAGAAAAGAATATCACTTTTTTTCGTCTGCAGTTCGTGGACATTTTTGGGTTCATGAAAAATATCGCCATTCCCTTAAGCCAGATTGAAAAGGCTCTGGATGGTAAAATCATGTTTGATGGCTCCTCCATTGAAGGGTTTGTACGGATCAACGAGTCTGACATGTACCTCAAACCCGACTACAACACCTTCACTGTCCTGCCCTGGCGCGACCAGAAGGGGAGCAATGCCGCCCGTATCATCTGTGACGTGCACAATGCCGATGAAACCCCGTTCATCGGCTGTCCGCGGCAAAACCTCAAGCGAATCCTAGCTGAAGCCAGAGAACTGGGGTACACCATGAACGTGGGCTCGGAATGCGAATTCTTTTTGTTCAAGCGGGATGAACATGGCCTGGCAACGACCATCACCAACGATGTAGCCGGCTATTTTGACACAGACCCGGGAGATACTGGCACGGATTGCCGCCGTAAAATCATTCAGACCCTTGAAGCCATGGGCTTTGAAATCGAGGCCTCCCACCACGAGGTGGCTGTGGGGCAGCACGAAATCAACTTTAAGTACGCCGATGCGCTCACTGCCGCCGACAATACCGTTACCTTTAAATGGGTGGTACGCACCATTGCTGCGGAATTCGATCTGCATGCTACCTTCATGCCCAAACCAGTCTTTGGTATCAATGGCTCTGGCATGCACACCAACCAGTCCCTGTTCCACCTGGATGGCAGCAACGCCTTTTTCGATCCCAACGACGATTTACAACTCAGCGACACGGCCCGCCGGTATATTGCGGGTATCTGCAAGCATGCCAAGGATTTTTGCGCGGTGACCAACCCCTTGGTCAACTCCTACAAACGGCTGGTAGCCGGCTACGAGGCACCGGTATATGTTGCCTGGTCAGCCTCCAACCGCTCGGTTCTGGTGCGTGTTCCTGCCCCGCGCGGCATGAGTACCCGCACCGAGGTCCGTTGTCCAGATCCTGCCTGCAACCCCTACCTGGCCTTTGCCGCCATGCTGGGAGCTGGGCTGGATGGCATTGTCAGCAACCTGGATGTCCCAACTCCAATCAATGTGGATCTGTATGAAATGAGCACGCGTGAAAAAGAAGAGGCCGGTATCGAAAATCTGCCAGCCAACCTGCATGAGGCCCTGGAAAACCTGAAGACCAGCGCCATCATGAAAAAATCCCTGGGCCCACATATCTTCAACAAATACGTGGAAGGTAAGGAGCGGGAATGGGATGACTACCGCACTGCCATTACCGACTGGGAAATTAAGCACTACCTCTCCAAATTCTAAGCCACCACATTTGCTCCCGGTCCGGCCGCCAGACGCAACTGTCTCTTCTGCGCTTGGCGGTCTTTTCTTGCCCCCTGCTCATTGCTCCTACTCCCTTCTCTCCCCATTTCCCGGGAAAATGTCGCTTTTCCTCGACCTCCTGCCATCTGTACTTACAGTGTTGGTACAACTTGCCACTATGGAAATTGAAAATGCAAAACAAAGGGAACAATGCAGAGCATACGCCTTGACGAACATCGTATTAAAGAAGAGCCCTTTTATCTGCCCACAGGGGAAGAAGTGCTCATCGCGGAAACCGCCCACCGTAGGGGCATGCCACTTTTACTCAAAGGTCCCACTGGTTGCGGTAAAACACGTTTCATGCAGTATCTCGCCTGGAAGCTCAAGCTGCCCCTGGTAACCGTGTCCTGCCATGACGATCTCTCCACCAGCGACCTGGTGGGGCGCTATCTCATCCGTTCCGGTGAAGCAGTGTGGAACGATGGTCCGCTTACCCTGGCGGTACGTGCCGGTGCCATCTGCTACCTGGATGAAATCGTCGAAGCCAGAAAGGATACCACCGTGGTCATCCATCCCCTGGCTGACGACCGTAGGGAGTTGCCCATTGAAAAAAGGGGCGAGCTGCTTATTGCGCCGGAATCGTTCATGCTGACCGTCTCCTACAATCCCGGCTATCAGAGCGTACTCAAGGATTTGAAAACCTCCACCAGGCAACGCTTTGTTGCCCTGGCCTTCAACTATCCATCGCCGGAGCAGGAAACCACCATTGTGGAGAAGGAAAGCGGTATGCAGGGCGCGCTGGCACAGTCTCTCGTCAAGCTCGCCAATATGACCCGCGCCCTGAAGGATTCCGGTCTGGCAGAAGGCGCCTCTACCCGTCTGCTCATTCAGGCAGGCAAGCTCATGGCCGAAGGCATCGCGCCCCGTACCGCATGCCGGGTGGCAGTTTGTGAAGCCCTCACCGACGATCCGGAACTGTTGGAGGCGCTCGCCGAAATGGTGAGTTCCCTGTTTTAAACCAATGAACAACACAGAAAACACACTCCAGTCCCTGTCCACCAGATTCTACAATCTGGTCACTCCCAGCCTGCCCAACGAATGGGATGTGGATGAGGCCTTAAACGCCTTGGATAGCCTGGATTCCGAGCAGATAGATGCTGTTTTGGCGCAGGTTCCGGCCATTTGGCCTGTTTCGCAATCATTGTGTTTTTCTTATCTGGAAGCTGCAGCAAATGTTCTTTCCTGTCTGGGCGCAGACGAGCTGCCAAACTGGGTTCAGGCCCTGCTTGACCAATATGAGAGCAATGATCTGCGCAGTGCACAACGCTTCATGGCCGATGTGGAGGAACATTTTCTCTGCCGTCTGCGCGGCGAAAAAGGTGTACGCCTCAACGAAGTCACCAGTCGCTTGCAACCCTATGCCAACGCCCTGGTTGGCTACGAGATACCGCTCTTGCCTCTGACCGGTGATGGAAAACTCTATACCGATACCAGTGCCATGTATCTGCCGGAAGAGTTGACCATCTTCCCCAAGGAAAAAGACAATGCGCTCCTCTACAAACTGATCATCTCCTTCCAGTGGGGTTTTATCCGCATCGGCACCTTTACTGTGGCAGAGCTTGGCCATGCAGTGCATACGCTAGCGGATGAGCATCCTATGTTGGCGGTGTTCAGCAACAGTCCCAACCCTGCCTTGCAGCGCAGCCTGTACCACTTTTTTGAGTCCGTGCGGGTCCTTGCCCTGCTCAACACGGAACTGCCTGGTCTAATGCGCGAGGCACAACCGCTTTTTCCCACCCTCACCAGTGAAGTACAGGGGTTGGACCAACATCCCCTTGCCTGGTTGTCGCAGGGCCTGACGAACCTACACTGGCAGCCGGATGCTGACAGGGCAAACAGTGCTGCCACTCGGGCTGCTCTGCTTTGGCTCCAGCGAGTCCTGGTGCAACCAGGAGAGCGCAGCCTGAGCAGTGCTGCAGCAGAGGAACTGGTGCAACTGATGGAACGCCGACAACCTGGCTGCCCTCCCCTGCCTGCCCTTGTCTTCCAGGGGGAGCTGCGCTGGCATGAAGTGGCCAAGGCGCAGCACCAGCGCCGGGAACAGCGCGCCGAACTCTTTATCAGCTCCCTAGCGGCCCACTTGATGCAGCTGCCTGGCTTTCAAGGCACCGCCGAAAATAAGGACAAAGACCAACACAGTACGCAAACAGGTGGCGATCAAGGCCAGGATACAGCACTTGTCCGTAAAGAACCTGGCCAATCCCAATCCAGACAGGATCGTGAAACCATTACCTTTATTCAGATCGACAACGAAAAGATCGTCTTGCCCGAAGAGCTCAGGCAACTGGCCAACGAAATCCGCCAAGACCTGGGAGAAATTCCTGCACAGTATATCACAAGCGCCGCAGGTCAGGCCGGTGATGGTGTGGCAGCCCTGCTACCCGGCGGCCAGGCAGATGAAGGCGAGGCCTTTCAGGGGCAGCTCTGTTACGACGAATGGGATTTCCGTCGCAAGGGTTTTCGTCGCAACTGGTGTGTACTCAGGGAGAAAGACCTCCCCCTGGTGCAGAGCAACTTCATTGCCAACACCCTTGAAAAGTATCGGGGACAAATCCGCAAGCTACGGCACCAATTTGAACTGATGCAGACCAGCGAACGCTTTGTCCGCAGGCAGCGCGAGGGGAACGACATTGATGTGGATGCCCTGGTGGAGTCGCTTGCCGACAGCCTAGCCGGTCGCAATGCTACAGAGCGGGTCTTTGTGCGCCTGGCCCGGGATGAACGTGATATCGCTGTCTATTTTCTGGTGGATATGTCCAACTCCACCGAGGGCTGGGTAGGAAAAGTCATCAAAGAAACACTGGTGGTGCTCTGCGAGGCCCTGGAGGTATTGAACGACCGCTACGGCATCTACGGTTTTTCCGGTATGCGGCGCCTGCGCTGCGAACTTTTTCCGATAAAACGCATGCAGGAACCCTATAACGACGCGGTGCGGCAACGCATTGGCGCCATTGGCCCCAAAGAGTACACCCGCATGGCTCCGGCTATCCGCCACATGACCCATCTTTTTAAGGAGGTGGAGGCCAAGATCAGACTGTTACTCCTGATCACCGATGGCAAACCAGAAGACTATGACGACTACAAGGGAGAATACGCCATAGAAGACACACGCCACGCCCTTTTGGAGGCAAGGGCCGCAGGTGTTCATCCCTTTTGCATCACAGTTGACCGCCAGGGGCAGGAATACATGGCACACATGTGCGGCGAAAAGCAGTACATCTGCATCGACAGCATCAAACGCTTGCCCGAGCGGCTGCCGCAAATTTATCGTAGCCTCACCACCTGAGTAGGAATGTACACAGGCACAATCGATAGAGTTGCCACAGATTGTTCAGCAACACAGGCTGTCTAGGCAGCGGCGAATGTCCGCTGTGGACGGACAGGCCAGCACCTGCTGTCGGAACTGGGCTGCCCCGGGCAGGCCGCTCAACAGCCTGTTGACCTGGCATTTGATGCGGAACAACACACGTTCCACAACTAGATGCCGTTCGCATAGTTCCAGATAGCGGTGCAGTAGAGGCAGCCGTTCTGCCAGGTTGTGCGGCCGCTCGCGCCCGGCAAAGAGCCAGGGGTTGCCAAGCGCTCCCCGACCGACCATGACCGCATCACAGCCGCTTGCTGCCAAGCGCTGACAACCGTCGGCATGGCTGCCAATATCGCCGTTGCCAATAACCGGCACACCCACCGCCTGTTTCACCGCAGCCACCACCTGCCAGTCTGCCCTGCCACCAAAGGCCTGTGCCCAGGTGCGGCCATGCACTGTCAGCAGGGCAGCCCCTGCCTCTTCGGCCATCTGCGCAAAAGCAACGGCATTGATCTGTTCTGCATTCCAGCCGCTGCGGAACTTGACCGAAACCGGCAGGAAACTGGCGGCACACACTGCCCGGATAATGGCCCTGGCTGTGTCGCTGCTGCGCATAAGCGCCACGCCAGCTCCCCGTTTGACCACCTTACGCACCGGGCACCCCATGTTCAGATCAATCCCATCCACTGGCAGGGTACACACCTTGGCCGCAGCAGCTGCCATTACCTCCGGGTCTGCTCCAAAGAGCTGCACTATAACCGGCCGTTCCGCTGCAACGCTGTTGAGCATGGCCAGGGTTTTACGCTGGGCTTGCTGCAGGCCATGCGAGCTGACCATTTCGGTAAAGACCAGGGCTGCACCCTGCTCACGGCAGAGCAAGCGGAAGGGGAGATCAGTGTAGCCGGCCAGGGGGGCCAGCACAAAGGGCGTGTTCAGGCACAGTTGCCTGTTGACAAGGAAAGGGATGGCTAAATCCCGCATTGGGCTGGGCATGGCAACAAAAAACAAGAAGGGCGCTCCATCCTCAAAAAACGAGGAAGAGCGCCCTGGTGGCAGACAAAGTATTACTTGCGGGTAAGGGTTTGGTCTGGCGCAGCCTGCAACTGCCTGCGGATGCGGTGGAGTGTACCCAGGTAGATCTCTTCGGACATGTCATCAACAATTTCACGCAGGGCTATTTCATCACCAGCCGCACTAACCCGTTTTTCGGTGTAATCGGCCGTATACAACTTGCCAGGCACCTCCCAAACAATTTCACCTGTTTTCAAATCCTTCAGCACATAGCGGACGATCAACTTTACATTGATGCCCGTGGCCCTGGTGACTCCGTCCCAGGAAACACTGGGCAAATCGATGTCCACGATTTCACCGGCCAGGATATAGTCGGCATTGGCGCGTTCCTTGGTGAGTTTCACTGCATCGCTTTTTTGAAACCACCGGGACAGGGATTGGTAAATTCGGTTATCCAGTCCGAGCTTATTGGTGCGGTTTTCCCAGTTGGGCATGTAGACCACCCGTTCTGGCCCCTCGTACATGTGGGGGAAGTAATAGCCGCATCCGGCAAGTACGCATACCGACAGGAAAAGAAAAACAAAAAAACCGCAGTGTGCTCGTTTCATGGGGATCCTGGGCTCATGTGCATCGCAAGGGAAAAATAGGACTACAGGACAATATTAACGAGTTTCTTACGGACAACAATGATTTTCTTCGCTTGAGCCCCTGCCATAAACTGGATAATTTTTTCGTCCTGCAGGGCCAATTTTTTCAAGGTATCATCATCCGTATCCTCAGGTACCTGCAACTTGGCGCGCAGCTTACCGTTGACCTGGACAACAATGGTCAGCTCCTCTTCCCGGGCAGCCTCGGCGCTGTACTGTGGCCAGGCTGTTTGTGCGAGCCTCTGGCCGTGGCCGCTTGCCTCCCACAGCTCCTCGCAAAAATGGGGTACCATGGGGAAGAGCAGCATGAGCACGGTCTCCAGACTTTGCCGCAGCACAGCAGCCTCGCACCGGCCAGCCTCTTCGGGACTACCAATGGTATTGACCAGTTCCATGACTCCGGCAATGGCGGTGTTGAAATGAAAGTTGCTCTCAATGTTGTCGCTCACCCGGCGAATGGTCTGATGGGTTTTACGGTACACCTGCCGGGAGTTGGAATCAAGATTTTCAGGCTCTATGGGACTATTGTCGGCAAAGCAGCCCAAATTCAAGGTAATCAGCCGGTACACCCGGGCCAAAAAGCGCGAGGCACCCTCAACCCCTTGGGAATTCCAGTCCAGATCCCGTTCGGGCGGCGCAGCAAACAAGGAAAAAAGCCGCACCGTATCAGCCCCGTACTGCTCAATCAAGGTACTGGGATCTTCAACATTTCCTTTGGATTTGGACATCTTGAAGCCATCCTTCAGCACCATACCCTGGGTGAGCAGGTTGGTGAACGGCTCATCCACGCCAATATAGCCAAGATCCCGCAACATTTTCGTAAAAAAACGGGAATAGAGCAGATGGAGGATGGCATGTTCCACACCACCGATGTACTGATCCACCGGCAGCCAGGACGCTGCAGCCGCCTTGTCCACTAAACCAGTGTCATGCCCGGGACTGGTGTAGCGGATAAAGTACCAGGAAGATTCCACAAAGGTATCAAAGGTGTCGCTTTCCCTGCGGGCAGGCTGACCGCAGGCAGGACACTGAACAGCCAGAAAATCTTCCTGCTGGTGCAGGGGTTGATGCGTACCCGGGGCAGTACCGGTGCCAGGCAGCAGCACTGGCAACTCCTCTTCCGGCACTGGCACAATACCGCAGTGTGCACAGTGGATCACCGGAATGGGTGCCCCCCAGTAGCGCTGCCGGGATACCCCCCAGTCCCGTAGTTTGTAGGTGATATGGGACCGGCCAAAGCCCTGCTGTTCTGCATGGTTGATGATCAGCTGCTGCGCAGCCTCTGACTCCATGCCGGTGAAGCTGCCGGAGTTGACCAAGAGACCTGGACCGATACTGGCCTCCTGCATGGTCTCAGCCTGCAGCTTTTCCCCTTCTGGTTGCACCACCACCCGCACAGGCAGGTCGTAGGCACGGGCGAATTCAAAGTCGCGCTGGTCATGGGCTGGCACGGCCATGACCGCGCCGGTACCATACTCCATGAGCACGAAATTGGCCGCATAGATGGGCACCCGCTCGCCATTGTAGGGGTTGATACAGTATCTGCCGGTGAACACGCCCCGCCTTTCCGTCTCCTGTTCAGGGGAGGCACGCTGCTTGGCAATGATGGTCTCCTGGATAAAGGCCTGCACAGCCTCGTGCTGCGGCAGCCCCTTGCTCAGGCTTTTGAGTAGGGGATGTTCCACTGCCAGCGACATGAAGGTTACCCCGAAGATCGTATCCGGCCGGGTGGTGAAGATGGTGATCTGCTCCTCACTGTTCTCCACCTGAAAATCACAGGCTAGGCCCGTGCTTTTGCCGATCCAGTTGCGCTGCATGGCCAACACCCGCTCTGGCCAGCCACTCAGGGTATCCAGGTCGCGGAGCAGCTCTTCGGCATAGCGGGTGATATTGAAAAACCAACCAGCCATAAGTCTGGGCAGTACCGGCTGGTCGCAGCGCCAGCAGGCACCCTCGATCACCTGCTCCCGGGCGAGCACGGTCTGACAGTCTTCGCACCAGTTCACCGTGGTTTCCCGGCGATAGGCCAGACCCTGCTCCAGCATACGCAAAAAGAGTTGCTGCTCCCAGCGGTAATATGCCGGGTCACAGGTAGCCAACTCACGCTGCCAATCGTAACTCAGGCCCATGGCCTTGAGTTGGGTGCGCATGTGGTCGATATTGTCGTGTGTCCAAACAACTGGATGAACGCCGTGTTGCATGGCCGCATTTTCTGCGGGCAGGCCAAAGGCGTCCCATCCCATGGGATGGAGCACCTCGTAACCGCGCATCCGCTTGTAGCGGGCAATCACGTCACCAATGGTGTAGTTGCGCACATGACCCATGTGGATCCTGCCCGAAGGGTAGGGAAACATCTCCAGCACATAGTATTTTTTACCAGTGGGCGCATCAGGCACGCGGTCGGGTTCTTCCTCTTGCCAGCGTTTTTGCCATTTCTGCTCAATGGCCTTAAAATCGTAGCGTTCGTTCATATATTTTTCCGTTACCACAAGAAGGCAAGGCCTTCAGAAATTATTTCCCGGCCCAATTTTCATTATCCGGCATTTCCACCATGTCTGCCATGGTCATGCTGCCTGATGAAGGCAAGGGTACAGGATCCCGCAGGGACAGTTGCTCAAAGGAGGCATATTGGCCCAGAAAGGAGAGTCGCACCGTACCAGTGGGACCATTGCGCTGCTTGCCAATGATGATTTCAGCGATGCCGCGATTTTTGCTGGTCTCTGATTTATTGTACACCTCATCCCGGTAGATGAACAGGATAACATCCGCATCCTGCTCAATGGCTCCGGATTCGCGCAGATCAGAGAGCTGTGGTCTTCTGTCTTCGCGGCGCTCCAGGCTACGGTTGAGTTGGGACAGGGCCAGCACCGGCACATCCAGTTCCTTGGCCATGGCCTTGAGTGAACGGGAAATTTCCGAAATTTCTTGTACCCGGTTTTCACTGTTGCCCCGGCCATGCATCAGCTGGAGATAATCCACCACAATCAGGCCGAGATTGTTGTGCTCTGCCTTCAAACGCCGGGATTTGGCCCGCATCTCCAGGGCGGTCATGGCAGAGGTATCGTCGATGAAAATAGGGGCGTCGGAGAGTTGCCTCGTTGCCCGCTGCAACCGGGGCCAGTCGCTGTCCTGCAGTCTGCCGGTGCGCAGTCGCTGGGAATCGACCCTGCCCACCGAACAGAGCATACGCATGGCCAGGGCCTGTGCCGACATTTCCAAACTGAACACCGCCACTGGTATTCTTTGCAAGATCGCCACATTCTGCACAATATTCATGGCCAGGGCGGTTTTTCCCATGGAAGGCCGCGCCGCCAGAACAACCATATCAGCGGGTTGTAAACCAGCAGTCATGCTGTCCAAGTCGGTATAGCCCGTTGCCGTGCCAGTGATGGCATCACCCTTCTGGGCCTGCTCCGTGATTCGATTGAAGGTAAGAGGGACAATCTGGCCTATGGCCTGAAAGGCCTGCCCACTCTTGGCATGGGCTATTTCAAAGATGGTGCGTTCCGCATCATCGATGAGCGCATCAATATCATGGGGGGCATCGTAGCAGCGGGCAGCCAGCTCAGAGCTGGTGCGGATCAGCTGGCGCAACACCGATTTTTGACGAATCAGGCGGGCATGGTGCACCAAGGTACCGGTGAAGGGAATGACATCGGTGAGCGAGGCCAGATAGCTGGCCCCGCCTGCTCCCTCCAGTTTGTGCTGATCAGCGAGCAGCGAACTGACGGTGATCAGGTCATGGGGTTCCCGTTTGTCATACAGGGTGAGCATGGCGCTAAAGATCACCTTGTGGGCGTCACGATAAAAATCATCCGCCTTGATCAGCTCCACCACCTGCGTCAGGGCTTCGGGCTGCAAGAGGATAGTGCCCAATACCGCCTGTTCTGCCTCCAGATTTTGGGGAGGCAGAATAGTGGTCCCGGACTGGGAAAATGACTCAATTTGGGAAATCATGGCACAACAACAAGACACAGGCAAAAGAGGTTCTGCAAAAAAGTGATGCCTTTCCTGTACAAAGAAAAGGCATCATTTTTCAAGCAGCGATTTTCAGGGTAGGCGGCAGATAACCTGCATATACCTGCACGGACGGAAACACGGGCCGTCAAGACTCTTCCGGCGTGGGCGCCTCTTCGGGTGCAGCCTCTTCAGGAACAACTTTTTTTGTGGCCTCTTTTGGAGCAACCTGTGCCGCCTCCTCGGGAACGACCTGGACAAGCAGCTGTGCAGTGGTCTGATATCCGGTTCGCACCTGCACTCGATACTCACCCAGTTCCTTCAGCGGTTCAGGCAGGACAATGATCTTGCGATCTATGGCAACACCCATGCCTTCCAGCGCAGAGGCGATATCTGCAGTGCTCACCGAGCCAAAGAGTCGGTTCTCTTCGCCTGCACGCTTGGTGATGACCACCACCTTGCCTTCCAGCATGTCGGCCAGACCCTGGGCCTCGGCCTGCTGGGTCGCCAGACGGGCAGCAATGGCCTGTTTTTCCCTTTCCAGCCGGGCAAGGGATTCCCTGTTCACTGGTACCGCCTTTTGGGTTGGAAAGAGGTAGTTTCTGGCATAACCAGGCTTTACCTTCACGATATCCCCTTCGCGGCCCAGTGTATCTATGGTTTCCTTCAGTATAATTTCCATGCTCATCCTCTATTCTCGCAAATGTGGCAGGGTGATTCTAGGCAGCCGTGCTGCAACCGCCAATTCGCCCCTGCCCGTTGTTTATTTCTCGCTATCTGTATCACCCGTGGCTCTGTTTTTCAGCCGGTTGCGCCAATTAAGCCAAACATCACTTACGCCAAGGATGGCAAGGAGCATCAGGCCATAACCCTGTATGGTCAAGAAAAAAACAGCCAGCACCCGAACAAAGACCGGGAGCCGCCAGTGTTCAAAAAAACATAGGCTAACGGCCAAACCCTGGAAGCTGTATAGCAGGGTGGTAAACACAAGCAGCCACAATGACACGGATTGTATCGGCCCCATGCCAAAGAGCAGCAGCACGGCTGCTGCAATAGGCAACCAAACCAGTTGTTCCGGCAGACGCCAGGAACGATACAATCCCCATGGCCCGGCCCCGGAGCGCAGCCTGCCTAGGAACCAGTTGGCCAGAACCATGTTGACCCAAACCGTAATGGTGGCCATGCCCAGCCACAGGGCAGGCAAGAGTTGGGGCAACCTGGCCCGCAGAACAGCGATAAGTGTTTCGACCTGCTCCCGGGTCTCTGCAGAGAGACCACTCTCTTCCCCGCTGTACAGGGCAAGGGTGGCGGCAAGCCCTTTATCCAACGACTCCAGCATCCCCTGATAGGGATTAGTTTGTGTCCATTGGGCAAAGAGAAACCAGAAAAACAGCCAGGCAAGCCCCAGGGCCACCAAACCCCTGGCACCACTTTTTGCCACCGACTCCTGCTGTTCTATCCCCTTTGCCAGCACCATGCCCAGCGGACAGGCGCTTAAGGAAAAAAGGAACAGTTCAAGTTGCTGCAGGACAAGGGCAATCAGTGCGGCTCCACCCAAGCCAAAACCCAGCTGTCGCAAACCAGGCCGCCATCCCAGCAACACAAGCGTGCAGCAAACAACAGCGGCAAGCAGGACATCCAGCCAGGCAAACATGGCCGGAACTGCCAGGGGCAGTACAAAAAGCCCCCCGAGCAACAGGGCTGGTTTGAACCCTTGCTGTGGCATCTGCATGAATATCCTGGCCCACCACCATACTGCTTAAAATTTTACGGTTCTACATTACCCAGGTAGGGAAGCAGAGCCAACTGCCGCGCCCGCTTCACCGCCTCGTTGAGCTGGCGCTGATGCTTGGCGCAGGTGCCGTAAATCCTCCGGGGAACAATCTTGCCCCGTTCGGTCACCAGATTCCTCAGTCCTTTGATATCCTTATAATCAATGGTCAATTCTTTATCAGTACAAAAACGGCAAACCCGGCGACGGGTAAAAATCCTTCTTGGTGCGGCCATGGTATATCTCCTTGCATTCTGCGCGTGCAGCTATTCCTCGTCATCTTCCAAATCGTCGTCATCCTCATCATCTACGTCGTCAGCTTGGGCCTCCTCCGCATCCCTATCGCTGCCAGCAGAACTATCCCGCCTGCGACCCCGTCCACCCCTTGCCTCTTCCTCGGCTTCGGCGGCATCCCGCGCCGCACGGGCAGCGGCCACAGCTGCAATGCGCTCCCTCTCCACCTCGATTCCTTCGGCGTCGATGGCATCTCCCAGCTTGATGGTCAGGTAGCGCAGCACCCGATCATCAATACGAAAGATGCGCTCAAGTTCGGCAACAGCCTCGCCTGGCGCAGCAAAGTTGATATACACGTAAAAGCCCTGCACCTCTTTTTTGATTTCATAGGCCAGCTTGCGCATGCCGATGCGTTCCAGGGCTATCAGGGTTCCACCGAAGTCGGCAACAATACCATTGGTTCGATCGATGATCTCGGTGAACAGGGTTTCGCCCAGATTCGGGCGCAGGATGTAGGTCGTCTCGTAATGACGCATCATTCCTCCTTGTGGACAGTTGGCCCCGGAGCAAATCTCCGGAGCAAGAAGGGGTGATATGGCCGGACACAGCCCGGCACACATCAAAAAAGTCAATAAATTAGAATCTTCTATTCTATTCTCTTTTCAAAGTGTGTGTCAAGAAAAAAGCTGTAGGTATCTGGACGACAAAAAGCCTCTGGCCACTGCTACACATCGTTACACTCCCTCATTCCGCTGTTTGACCTTTTTCTCCGCAGCCTTGATCTCATCCCACTGCCTGTACAGTTCTGCCTCGCTTGCCACTACAGCATCGCCAAAGACGTGTGGATGACGTCGCACCATCTTGGCATGCGCCTCGCTGCAGACCGCGGCCAGGTCAAAGCCCCCCTGCTCTTCATAGAGGCGAATCAAAAAAACAAGCAAAAAGAGCAGATCACCGCTTTCTTCCCGTACTGCAGCAGCATCTCCCTGTTCTATGGCTTCGACCAGTTCCTGGCACTCTTCCAGTAGATATTTTTTCAGAGTCTGCGGGGTCTGCCGCCTGTCCCAGGGACAGCCAGCCTTTCCCCGCAGGGTGTCGACCAGTTCCAGCAAGGAGTTTAGTCCTGCGTCTGCATCAAATCCAGCCCCTGTATGATCCATACGAACTCCTTACCAACCAGCCCAAGCCGCGGGTGCACTCCGGTAGGGAACCAGTTCGAAGCTGCGTTTGTGCGGATCAATGCGAATATGGTAGTAGCGGTCCTGCGGCATGTACACATAGGGAATTTCCTCTTCCTGGCGGGAGAGAAAACGCGAAAGGATCATCCGATTGACCGCACGGTGGCCAACGATCATGATATTTTCATCGTAGTTGTTTAAATAAAACACTTTTTTCAGGCCCCGATGCACTCGCTCGGCCATACTGACATAGCCCTCCCCCTTTGGGTAGATATAGTGGTATTTGTTGGGGCCGCGCTCCCGCGCCACCTGGGGCAGTTGCTGCCGCACCTCTTCGTAGGTGAGATGTTCACAGATGCCGGCATGGATTTCGTTGAATTCGGGTAGGGCAATAATGGAGCAGGGCTTCTGGCGGTCGGCGATGGGCCGGGCAGTCTGCAGGGTACGACGGTGGTTGCTGGTGAAGATGATGGGAATGCGCACCGTGGCAAAATGCTCGGCCAAGG
>Ga0334889_1001599_pt1 | contig 29158 bp, 28 predicted proteins | sample GraSluR1_MG_2_FD_207222 | JGI IMG/M metagenome (GOLD analysis project Ga0334889, IMG submission 207222) | Sludge microbial communities from methane-producing bioreactor in Wageningen University, Netherlands - Granular Sludge_8_08-R1 | ecosystem: Engineered > Bioreactor > Anaerobic > Unclassified...
GGCGCGGCAGAGTACTGGAGAGCGTGGGGAAGCTCTGCACCCTGGTGATCGGCCTGCCCCTGCTGTTCGCCGCGCTTCAGATGAACGCGCCCTCGGGCCAGCCCGTCTGGGTTGCTGGCCTGGTCACCCTGGTCAGCGGAGTGGTCGTCTCGGTGCTGTTCAGCCGGCGTCGGCGGCAGGCTGCCGTGGACGCTGATCTGCAGCTGAAACACATCTAGTTTGGGAGCGGCCCGGATTTCGTCCATGGGCGCCGTCCCGGGCACAATAGTCAAGCACGTTTCTTCGTGCACGCCTCCGTAGCTCAGCGGCCAGAGCACCCGCCTTGTAAGCGGAAGGTCGAGGGTTCGACTCCCTCCGGGGGCTCTGTTCAGCTCTCGACGATTCCGGTGGACGATTGCAGCCCCGCAGTGTGTCCGGCGAGCTTCATCTCCGCGGCAAGCTGGCCCAGCAACCGGCGCGGGTCATGGCGGTGCACGACCATGCTGATCGTCCGGTAGGGCATCTCCTTCAGATGCCGGACCGCAACCCCGGGGCGTTGATAGGTGCGCCAGCTCATCTGCGGAATCAGCGAGATACCCAGGCCGGACGCCACCAGTTCCTGCACCACCAGTTGGTCCTCGCTGGTGTAGTGGATCTCGGCATGAAAACCGTGCTTCTCGCCGAACTCGGTCAGATTCGCCTGGCACCACAGGCAACCCGAGATCCAGGTCTGCCCGGTCAGCTGGGACGCCGGCAGCCGCTCTTCGCCGGCGGCCGCCAGCGGATGATCGGCAGGCATCGCGACCAGCAGCTCATCGCGGCCCAGCTCCAGCCAGCGCAGGTGACCGTCTCCGGACAGATCCTCGACATCCTCCTGATGCTCGAAAACCAGCGCGGCGTCCACTTGACCCTCGGTCAGCGCCTCGATCGCATGCGGTGGTTCCATCTCCACGATCCGCAGATCGAGTTGGGCATCGGCCGCGGTGAGCCGGGCAGCCGCCGGCGCCACCACCGCCGACGAGCCACTCGGGAAGGTCGCGATGATCAGTCGGGTCGCGCGCCTGCGGATGGCATCGCGCATGGCCGCCTGCGCCACCAGCAGCCGTCCCGCGATCGCGTCCGCATGCCCCAGCAGCACCTCGCCCGCCGGAGTCAGGCTGATGCCGCGCGGATGCCTGGTCACCAGCGGGGTCCCGGCCTCGCGTTCCAGCCGCCGCAGCTGCTGGCCGAGCGCGGGCTGAGTCCAACCGAGTTTGCGGGCGGCCGCCGATATCGACCCCAGCCTGGCCACCTCGCGGAAGGTCAGCAGCAGTCTCGGATCGATCCCGCCCGGCAACTCCGGAGGCTGCGGCTCACTGTCTTTCGGCGGTTTCGCAGCGCTCATTCGGCCGGCTTCCGGCAGGCCGACACCAGGGCTTCCAGTGAGGCGTCCGTGGCGGCGGTGCTGTGGACGCTGCAGGTCGGGGCGACCAGGACCGGACGCGTGCGGGCCAGCTCGGCCGCCGCCGCGGTCTGCGCTGCCACCAGCTCGGTCTCAGCGAACCGGCGATGATCGACGCCACCGACTACCACCGTCTTATCCAGCCCATCCAGTGGCGGATTGCCGTCGGCATACTGGTCCCAGCTGACCGCGGAACCCCAGCCGGTGAAGCGCCCGGGATCGGAATGGTCGCCGCAGGTGTGCACGATCACCGCAAGCTCACCGGCGGCCTCCATCAGCTGCCGGTCGTAGGGCGCCGAGAGTTCATCGAACAACTCGGCGGACATGATCTGAGGATTCGCCGTAGCGGTCACCGCGTAGAAGACGCCGTCGGCGCCGGCAGCCCGCAGTTGGTCCAGGTACCACAGATAGGTCGAGGTGATCGCCTGTAGGGCACGCGCGGTGCGCTCCCGGTCGGCGGTGAACAGCTCCCTCAGGCTGAGCTGCCCGGTCAGGCCGAAGACGGGCTTGCCCGGGTAGTAGCTGAGTCCGGCCAGCTGGATGAGCGTGCTGACCGGAGAGAACAGCGTCTGAAAGACCGGTGTCTGGGGTATTGCGGCAGCGACCTCGCGCGTCAGCTGCACCTGTTCAGCCAGCACCGGCGAATCGGGGATCGTTTCGATCGTGTCCAGATCGTCCAGCCGGTTCACGGCGATCTTGATCTGACGAGGGATATCGCGCTGTTCGTAGTCGCCGTCGCGGTACTGGTTGCCCCAGATCTCGCCGTAGTAGGTGGCCCGCGGATTGAGCTTGATCCAGTCCCACTCCCAGCGCCGCGCGAACTCGATCGTCCACTCGGCCAGTGGCCCGCCCGGATACTCGGCCTCGCGGCAATGCCGCCACAGGCTCACCAGCGGACGATCGGCGGGCTCGCCGGCGAGCACCGCGGCCAGCCGTTGCCTGGGTGTCCAGCTCATGCCGGCACCTCCCCGCCTTGATCCACCCTGCTCGTCACCTGTAATTGACTGACCAGCGTAGCGAACCGGTGGGAAGCCGCCGCCAGCTGCTGATCTGCCGCGGCCTCCCGCGGGAAGCCCTCGGGCAGCATCGCCAGTACCTCGTCCATCACCTGATGCTTACGCGCATGCCGGGTCTGCGACGGCTCGCCGAAGAGCACCGCGATCATCGCGTCGTAGTCGGCAGGGTTGAAGACCCGATCCCAGCGCAGCCGTTCCGGGCCGACCTCGGTGACCGGCTCGAGGGTGGTGGCCCGCAGCTCGCTGGTCGCGTCCACGTCGACCTGGCCGTCGGCGGTGATCACCACCCCATAGTCGCGGGCCGCGCCCGCCACGCTCACCTTGCCCCGGGCGACATCCTCCCTGACCGCGCTGAGGTCGCGCTCGAAAGCATGCCCGTACCCGCCGGCGCCGGCGGTCAGCAGCGTGACGGTGTCGCCGGGCCTCAACTCGATGATGTCGACGATGCTCGGACGCAACTCACGGTCGGTGCCCTCGTTGATGACCATCCGGGTTGGACGCCCGGGCTGCCCGCCCGCATATCCCCACGGCCGGAAGGAGACCCGCTCCATGCCACGCGCCAGCAACGAACACGGCCGCAGCGCCTCGAAGGTCAGAGCCAGCCCCGCCCCGCCGCGCCACTTGCCGGGTCCCCCCGAATCCTGCCGGATCGCATAGCGCAGCACCCGGACGCAGATCTCCGACTCGACGGTTTCCACCGGGTTGTTCGCCAGATTCGAGATCCCGGAATCCCGGCCGTCCACACCGTCGGCGTTGAACCGGGCCCCGGTACCGCCGACCATCGGTTCGACGACCTGCACCGCCTCGCGGTTGCCGCGGTTCTCCGAGACCACCACCGGCACCACCAGGCCGCTGCTGGCGGCCGGCAGCACATCGGGGGCGATCTGAATCAGCGCCGCCGAGAGCACGTCGTTGACCCGGGAGGCTGTCGCATGCCGCACTCCGGTCGCGTGCGGGTACTCGGCGTTGACGATGCTGCCCCGGGCGGCCTTCAGGCTGACCGGACGAAGCAGCCCCGCATTGAGCGGCAGGGTCGGGTCGACGGTCATCAGCAGCGCCAGGATCCTGGTGGTCAGCCAGGCATGTGTGGTGCCGAAGCTCGCCACATTGAACGCCGCCTCCACCTGCGGATCGGTGCCCGCGAAATCGACCGTCAAGTGGCCGTCCGAGATCGTAACCGTGATGCTGATGCGCACCGGGGTGGCGCTCAGGCCATCGCTGTCGAGAAAGTCGATCGCCCGGTAGGAGCCGTCGCCCAGGCTGCGGAAGACTGCCGCCGCCTTGGTAGCCGCTTTGTCGAGCACATAGTCGCAGGCCTCGAAGAACAGTTCCTTGCCGTCGGCGGCGACGAGCTGCTCGACCCGGCGGCGGGCGGTGGCGAGTGCTCCGAGCATCGCCTGGAAGTCGCCCTCGTTGGCGTCCGGGGTGCGGGTATTGCGTTGCAGCAGGGCCTCGACGTCGGCGGCGATGACGCCTTCGCGGACGAACTTGACGGGCGGAATCTGCAGCCCTTCGGCGAAGATCGAGGTGTTGAACGGGCTGACCGAGCTGGGCACACGCCCACCAATATCGGAGCAGTGCACGAACGCCCAGCCGTACGCAACGATCTCGCCGTCCACGAAATACGGCTCGATCATCTGGACATCGGGCAGGTGGGTGGCCAGACCGTGGGTGGTGAACGGATCGTTGGTGATGATCACGTCGCCGGGACGCAGCGGCTCCCGGTCGCTGACCCGCTTGACTGCCGCGGCGATGCTCAGGCCGACGAAGCCCGAGACCCCCATCGCGTTCGGGTAGGCGACGAAGGAGCCGTCGCGGTTGGCGATGGCGCAGGCGAAGTCCGCGGTCTCCTTGACGTACAGGCTGCGCGAGGTGCGCTGCAGGGTCAGGCACATCTCCTCGGTGAGCGCGCTCAGTCTGGTGCCGAGGATCTCCAGATCGACAGTCGAAGTCACAGCGTATCGTCCCTAGTCAATTCGAGGTCAAGGTTGGTGAGGCGAGTGGCTGTCCAGCCCGGTGGTGCCACGATCGTGGTGTCTTGGTGCTCGATGATCGCGTAACCGGTCACCGAGGCGCCCGCTGGAATGGCCTCGTGATCGTAGACGGCGGCCTCCAGCCACTCGCCACGCCACTGCACCCGGCGGTGTTCGTTGGGCGTGGGTGCCGGCGGGGCCGGGGCGTCGGTGTCGTCGTCCAGAGCGGCCGGCAGCACGGGATGCGCCGACGTGGCGCCGATGACCGCCACCCGCAGGGTCCCGACCTCGAGGTCGGCGCGCGCATGAACGAACCCGTAGCGCCGCACATGCTCGGCGTCGAACGCCGCCGTGATCTCCCGAACGCTCAACTCGTGTGCCACCGACCCGGCCAGCGGCCTGCTGCCCAGCTTGACCGACAACTCATATGCCTGACCGGGATAGCGCATGTCGAGACTGATCTGTGCGCTGCCCCGGTCGGGATCGTCACCGCTTTCGGCCAGCCAGCCGCGTCCGGCCTGAATGATCTCGGCTGCGGCCAACTCGATCTGGGCGGCCACGTCGTCGTCGAGCAGGGCGCGGACGCTGTGCACGAAGTCGCGGCGCAGCGGGGCCATCGCGGCTCCCAGCGCGCAGAAGGTGGCGGCCGCGTCGGGTATGCGCAGCCGGGACACCCCCAGCTCCTCGGCCAGCATCGCCGCGTGGGTGGGCCCCGCCCCGCCGAACGGGACGATGGTGAACTCGCGCGGATCGACCGCTTTCTCGGCCATCAGCTTCTGCAGTTCGGTGGCCATCTGCGCGGTGGTCAGCCGCAGCGCCGACGATGCCACCTCGACTGCCCGCTGCGCACCGGTGATCGCCAGCTGTCCGGCCACCTCGCTGAGCGCTGCGTCCGCCTTCTCGGGATGCAGCCGCATGCGTCCACCCAGGAAGCCGTCCGGACTGATCATGCCGGTGACCAGGTAGGCGTCGGTCACAGCGGGCCGGTCGCCGCCCAGTCCGTAGGATGCCGGGCCGGGCGATGCGCCGGCGCTGTCCGGTCCGACCTGCAGCACCGCGGGAGTGGTGGCGGTGTCCGCCCAGATCACCGAACCACCGCCGGCGCCGATGGCCGAGACGTCGACCACCGGCAGCATCAACGCGAGTCCGCCGATCTCGGTGTCGGTGGTGAGTTCGCTCTGCCCGCTGACGATGATCGAGATATCGCTGCTGGTGCCGCCCATGTCGAGGGTGATGAGGTTTTCGCCGGGGTAGTGCAACCGGGCCGCCGTCGCCCCCGAGGCCGGCCCCGACAAGACGGTGTCCAGTGGCCGAGCGATCGCCGAGTCGACGGTCAGCGTCCCGCCGTTGGACGCCGAGATGAACAGCGGTGCCGTGATGCCCAACCTGGCGAGCCGGTCGCGGAGTCTGAGCAGGTAGGTCTTGACGATGCCGTGAATGTGGGCACCCATCACCGCGACCAGGGTGCGCTCGTACTCGCGGATCTCCGGCCAGACGGTCGCGGCCGAGATCACCTCGATCCGGGTGGCGCTGCGTGCGGCCACAGCCTGTTCGACGCGGGAGGCCAGATCCTCCTCATAGCGCGGGTTCGCATAGCCGTTCACCAGGTTGAGCACCACCGTCTCGGGTGCCAGATCGACGATGCGGTCGGCCAGCCGGGCGACCTCGTCCTCGGTCACCTCAGTCAGCGGGTTGCCGGTGGCGTCGAGCCGGGCGCTGACCTGCAGCACATGGTCTCGGCTGACCAGCGGACGCCGGTTGACCGCGTGCAGGTCGAAGGAGCTGGGCATCCGGGAGCGTCCGATTTCGAGCAGGTCGGGAAAACCTTCTGTGACCACCAGCACGACCCTGCCGCCGCGGCGCTGGATGATGGCGTTCAGTCCGATCGTCATGCCGTGGGTGACCGACGAGATGGTATTGCCGGCGCCGATCTCGGCGAGCAGCGTCCGCATGCCCTCTTCGACGGCTTGCGACGGGTCGGCCGGGGTACTGGCCACTTTGTGGCGAAGCAGCGGCGACCCGCCGTCCGGTACCGCGACGAAGTCGGTGAACGTGCCGCCGACGTCGATGCCGATCCTGTACGCGACCATCAGGTCAGTTCCTTCCGTAGTTCACAATGTTCGGGGTTCGCAGGCGCAGGGCCTGGTCACCATGGGCGATTCAGAATGCGCGGCTGAGGTCGACCCATCGGGAGATGACGATCATGACGACCATGCTGACCAGCATCAGCAGTGTCGACACCGCGGCCGCGGATGGGTCGAGTTCGAACTGCACGGCCGACATGATGCGTAGCGGCACGGTCGTGGTGTTGGGGCCCGAGACGAACATCGAGACCGCGACCTCGCCGAGAGACAGCACGGCGGCGAAGACCCCGCCGGCGATGATTCCGGGACGCAGCTGGGGCAGGATCACGCTGGTGAACACTCGGAACGGTCCGGCGCCCAGACTCTGCGCGGCCCGTTCGAGTGAAGGGTCCAGCCCCTGCACGCTGGTGGAGACCGTGCGGATCACGAACGGCAACGTCACCAACGAATGCGCCAGCCACAAGCCGGCCACCGAGTTGATCAGACCGGTCGGCTGCAGGTAGGTGAGCAGGCCGAGGCCGACCATCACTTCGGGCACGACCAGCGGCGACATGAAGGCCGCGGTCAAGAACCCGCGCTGCTTGCCGCGGAACAGGCCGTAGGCGGCCAGGGTACCCAAGATCACCACGGTCGGGACGACCATCAGCGCCACTACGATCGACAGGTTGATCGAGACCACCCAGTCGTGGCTGCTGAGCACGCTGGCATACCACCGCAATGACCAACCCTGCGGTGGGAATCGCACCAGGCTGCTCGCGTTGAAAGAGCTGCCGATGAGCACCACCAGCGGCAGCGCGAGAAAGATCAGCACGACCGTTGCGGCGGTCCGCACTCCCCATCCGGTGCCCAGCGGACGCTGCCGTCTCGTCGTCCTAGCCCTGGCCATGGATCCTCCGCTCCCAGCGACGCGAGATCGCATTCAGCAGCGCGATCGCGGTCAGCGAGATCGCGAAGAGCGTGAAGCTCAGGGCGGCCGCGCCGGGCTTGTTGAAGACTCGCAGGGCCTGGTCGTAGACGCGCAGACCGGCCAATGGCTGATTCGCGCCGCCGACCAGCAGCGGCGTCACGTAGATGCCCATCGACAGCGAGAAGACGAGCACCGCGCCGCTGATCAGGCCGGGGATGGCCAGCGGCAGCACGACGGTGGCGAAGGTGCGGGCCGGTGAGGCGCCCAGCGATGAGCTGGCCCGCAGCAGGGCGGGATCGATCTTGCTCAGCGATGTCGACAAGGTGACCACCGCGAACGGCAACAGCACGTGGGTGACCACCACGATGACCGTCAGCTTGCCGGACAGCAGGTTGAGCGGCGCGCCGGTCAGTCCGATGGTCTGCAGGATCGAGTTGATGGGGCCTTCCGCGCTGAGCAGGATCCGCCAGCCGAAGGAGCGAACCACCACGCTGGTGAGTAGCGGAGAGACCACGATCAGCATGATCAGCGTGCGGACGGCGCGGCTGCGGGCGTGGATGAGCAGCCAGGCGACCGGGAAGGCCAGCACCGCACAGATCGCGGTGACGATCAGCGCCATCCGGGCGGTGTAGATCAACGCCTGCAGATAGTAGTTGCTGGTGAACACCGTCACATACTGCTGAGTGCTGAAGCCGGGCAGTGGATCGTAGAACGGATCGGTGGGACGCAGGCTCAGCACGAAGGTGCTGATCAGCGGGACGATGAACAGTCCCAGCAAGAAGAGTCCGCCCGGCAGAAGTGGCACCAGGCTGGTGAGCCGCCGGCGGGTATGGGCCGAAACAGTCATGCGTCGATCACCACGGCTGCCTGCGGGTCCCAGGCGAGCCAGACCTGCGTGCCCTCGGCGGGTGGGGTTTGGGTGGCTCCGGCGTCGGGAAGCTCAATGGAGATGATGGGGCCGGTGGGTTGATCGTCCGGGGTGAGCAGCTGAACCTGGAGTTGCCAGCTGCTCCCGGAGAACGCTCGGAAGATGACCACGGCACGGGGTGCGGCCGGTGAGCCCGGTGAGGTGAGCGGACGCAGGTGTTCGCGGCGCAGCACGACGGTCGCCTGGCTGCCGGCTGGGCGACCGGTCGCGATGGGCAGATCGACGTCGCCGAGCCGCACGGTGGCGGCATCGATGATGGTGACCGGCAGCAGGTTTCCGGCGCCGAGGAAGTCGGCTACGAAGGTGGTGCGCGGTGCGCGGTAAATCTCTTGGGGGGTACCCAGCTGCTCGATGTGGCCGCCGTTCAGCAAGGCGACCCGGTCGCTCATGGTGAGCGCCTCGCTCTGGTCATGGGTGACGAAGATCATCGTCGTGCCGACCCGGCGCTGCAGCTGGCGAAGCTCGGTCTGCATCTGGTGGCGCAGCTTGGCGTCCAGATTGCTCAGCGGCTCGTCGAGCAGCAGCACGCTGGGCTCGTAGGCCAATGCCCGGGCCAGAGCGACTCGCTGCTGCTGGCCGCCGGAGAGCTGCCCGGGGCGGCGTCCGGCATAGTCTGCCAGCCCCACCAGGTTGAGCACCTCATCGATGCGGGGGGTCTGCTCGGCTTTGGGAACCTTGCGGGTCTTCAGCCCGTAGGCGACATTCTGGGCGACCGTCAGATGCGGGAACAACGCGTAGTTCTGGAAGACCAGGCCGAGATTACGGCGGTAGGGCGGGGTGTCGGTGACATCGCGTCCGTCGACGACCACCTGACCTGCCGACGGCTGCACGAAGCCGGCGATCACATTGAGCAGAGTCGTCTTGCCGCAGCCTGAAGGCCCGAGGACCGACAGGAATTCGCCGGGGTGGACGTCCAGTTCATCGAGGTCGAGGATGGTCTGCTCGCCGTAGCCGGCGAGCAGACCCCTGACGCTGACGTGGCCAGCACTCACGAAAACAGCTCGTTCCACTTCTCCTGCCACGCGTTCAGCTGCGGCACGACGGCGTCGTAGTCGACCCAGGCGAAGCCCTCGTAGACCTCATTGCCATAGCGGATCTTGTCGGCGAAGTCGCTGCTGTAGGTGTTGTTCTCATTGGACGCGGCGTACCAGGTGCCCTCGGCGAAGACCTGCTGATTCTCCGGCTTGGCCAGCTCGTTCAAGAACTCGTAGGCGAGGTCGCTGTTCTGGCTACCCCTGGCCAGGTAGTACGAGGTGAGTGCACCGACCGCGCCCGAGGCGGGGTAGACGAAGTCGACCGGAACGCCCTGCTGGGCCATCGCGAAGACGCGTCCGTCCCACCAGGGGACGATCCAGGCGTCACCGTTCTGCAGTGCGGTCTGCATGCTGCCGGAGTCGGCTGGGTAGGTCGAGACACAGCCTTGCAGCTGAGCGAGCTGATCGAATGCCTGGTCGACCGACGCCTGGTCGCTCATCGAGCCACCGTTCTCCTGGATCAGCCCGGCCAGCATCTCCAGCCCCGGGTTGTAGGTCAGCGGCGGCAGGCCGACGTGACCGCAGTACTCGGGATCGAACAGGTCGCTCCAGTCGGTGGGCGGTGTGCTGATCTTGTCGGTGCGATAGGCCAGCCCGGTCGAGCCGGTGGTCAACGGCAGGCCATAGGTCGTGCCATCAATGCCCGCGTGCTCGACGAGCACCGTGCTGAGATCACTGAAGCCGTCGATCTTGCTGCCATCGAGCGGCTCGAGCAGATTGGCGCGGACGGCCTGGGCGGTGATGTCCGGGGTGAAGGCCATCAGATCGTAGGGCGGATTGGTGCCATTGGCTTCGCGCAGTTTGGTGAGCCATTCGGAGCTGCCGCCGGGGACCAGCTCAACCTTGGCGCCGGTGCGCTCCTCGAAAGGAACCACGAACGCTTTGGTGAAGGTGTCGCTCCAGGCGCCGGCGAAGGCGGTCACGGTAAGGGTGCGGCCTTCGCCGGAGGCCGAGGCTCCGGAGGCGCTGGCGCCGGTGTCCGATCCGGTGTCGACGCTACAGCTGGCTGCCATCAGTGTCAGGGCAGCGGTGAGCGCTGCGGTGAACACTCGGGTACGGGCGCGCTTGGTCACGGTTGAGGCCTCCTTGGATCAGGAATTACTTCGGGCGCAGGAGTTGCTCCCGCCCGTCCTCCAGAATCTGACAGGATCGACGATCACAGAAGAGGCGAAAATCTTTGAGACCTCAAACACTCGGTTTGATCAAGGGTTCTGCTGGCCCGCTCGTCCGGGACGGGCAGCGAGCGAACTGACCGGACGGTGAGCGAACTCAGCTACGGTGTGCGATCTGACCGGACGCTGAGCAAACTGGCCCGACGCCGAGCGAACTGACCCAGCGCCGAGGGGCCGGATGCGCCGGCGGTCAGGCGTCCAGGCCGGTGGCGGTCAGGAAGCCCTGGCCGTTGCCGCTGACCTTGGCCTGGCAGCCGGCCTCCAGGAAGGCCGCCTGGCCGTGCTTGAGAACGAGTCCGTCCTGGCCCTGGGAGACACCGATCTCACCGCTGGTGGCCAGCAGTATCCGACCGGACAGCTCGCCGGGCAGTTCGATCATGCGTCCGGGGACGAGGTCGAGTCGCCAGCACACGAACGCGCGCTCGTCGGTCGGGTAGCGCCACAGTCCGGGCAGCTCCTGCTCGGGCAGCATCGCCGGGATCGGCTCGGTGGTGAAGGTCACGACCTGTGCCAGCGCGGACGGGTCGATGTGCTTCGATGTGAGGCCACCGCGCAAGACGTTGTCGGAGTTGCCCATCACCTCCACGCCGGTGCCGCTCAGGTAGGAGTGCAAGACCCCCGGCTGCAGGTAGAGGGCTTCGCCGGGCTGCAGAGTGTGCCGGGTCAGCATCAGCGCCGCGAGCAGGCTCGGGTCGCCGGGGAAATGCTCGTCCAGCAGCACTGCGGTGCGCGCGAACTCGCCCAGCTCGCCTTCGTCGTCGGTGTGGTTGACCGCAGCAGCCACCACATCGGTGACCGCTGCCTTGAGGTCATCGTCCAAGACCAGGCAGTTCATGAAAACCTCGGCCAGCCCGGCTCGTCCGCCCCGGTGGCGCAGCGGCGCGAAGACCTGCTCGGACACCGGGCTGATGCCCAGGCGCGAGAAGAGTGCCGAAGTCAGGGCGGGATCGCGGAAACCGGCCAGGGCATCGAACTGAGTGAGCGCGACAATCAGCTCGGGCTTGTCCCATGGGTCCTTGAAGGTGCGTTCGGGCGCGTCGAGTGGGATGTCGGCCTGGTTCTCACGCTCGAAACCCGCCCGCGCATCCATCCTGTTCGGATGCGCCTGCAGGCTGAGCGGACGCCCGGCCGACAGCAGTTTCATCAGGTACGGCAGATGCCCGCCGAACTCCAGCCGGGCCGAATCGCCGACCAGGCACGGGTGTTGCTTGATGGCCTCGTCGAGCCGGAGATGGCCATCGATCGTCGCGGGATCGCTCGGGTGCGCGCCCAACCAGTATTCGGCCAGCGGACGTCCGTCCGGGTGAATGCCTAGAATGGCGGGAATCGCGTCGGGCGATCCCCAGTCGTAGCGCTTGATGCTTCCGGTCAGCGGATGCATCCCACCTCCCTGTATAGATACGTTCCGCCTTGCACAGGCTGCCGCCGATGGGGTGACGGCTGCGCTTGTGTGACCAAGCAATCACCCATCCTACTCATCGCGTCCGTGTCACGGCCATTCGGGTTGCCGCCAGGAGCCACGCTGAGCGCCGATCTGTGCGACCCGAGCATCGGCCAGCAAGCCGCCCGAGCATCGTCATTCAAGCCGCCCGAGCACCGTTGTGCAAGCTACCCGAGCGCCGAGGCCCAGCGTCCGGACACCGATGCGCGCAGGTAATCACATCGGTGTGATTCCCGGTTGTAGAATCGCCGCATGGTCGAAGCAGCGCACAATCTCAATCCGCAGGCCCGGTCGTTGACCGAGCGCGAGATGGCCATCCTGGATTTCGAGAAGAGCTGGTGGCAGGCCCGAGCTCCCAAGGAAACCGAGATCCGGGAGCGATTCAACCTCTCGGCGGCGCGCTACTACCAGCTGCTCAATGCGCTGATCGATCGTCCCGAGGCTCTCGAACACGACCCATTGCTGGTCAAGCGGCTCCGCCGGCTGCGCGAGCAGCGCCAGCGCACCCGCTCGGCCTCCAGGCTCGCCAATCGCTGATGATTCAGGCCTTCCGGTCCGGACGAGGTCGCTCTCCGGCTACCGGATAGCCGCCGCTGGCAAGATCGGCCCTCACTTCGAACACATTGGACGCGTACCCGGTTCCGGTGCGCCACTTCGACCACGCCGCGGCGGCCAGATAGCACGGCAGGAACGGCAACCCGAGGAAGACCGCCCACTGCGTGGCATGCGCCGCCTCGTGCTCCACGATCCTGGGATGCCGAGCCAGCAGCCGGTCGATCGTGCCACCGGGGACGATCACCACGCAGCCGATGGTGAACGCCCCGGCAACCGGAAATCCCAGACGATAGCCTTCGGCGATCCACAGGCCGGCCGGACCTCGACGCGGACGCGCGCGTCCTGCCAGCGCCACGGCGAAGCCCAGCGGCGTCGACAGGTTCACCCAGTTGGCGATCGCGCGCAGCTGGTGGTTGCGGCTGGTGGCCATGGGTTCAGCCTATGGCCTGCCTGTTGGCCGCCCCGATTGTTTGCACTCTCGGGGCCCGAGTGCTAATAATGAATTTGGCACTCCAACACGAGGAGTGCCACCGCTTCGAGTCGTGGTGCGGGTGAGACCTTCAGGTCGTCCGTCGCGGGCATCGGCAGCCATGAGTCGTAGCGACCACTAGACAACCAACGGGGCCTGGCCCCTGATGCCAAAGGATTTTCCACAGAACCATGGCAAAACTCATTGAATTCGACTCGGAAGCCCGTAAGGCTCTCGAGAAGGGCATGAACACCTTGGCCGATGCCGTCAAGGTCACCCTTGGGCCGAAGGGACGCAACGTCGTCCTGGAGAAGTCGTGGGGCGCCCCCACGATCACCAACGATGGCGTGTCCATCGCTAAGGAGATCGAGCTTTCCGATCCCTTCGAGAAGATCGGCGCTGAGCTGGTCAAAGAGGTCGCCAAGAAGACCGACGACGTTGCCGGAGACGGCACCACGACCGCCACCGTTCTCGCTCAGGCGATGGTGCACCAGGGGCTGCGTAATGTGACCGCCGGCGCCAACCCGATCGAGTTGAAGCGCGGCATCGACAAGGCCGTGACCGCGATCATCGCTCAGCTGGCCGCCATGTCGACCGAGGTCGAGACCAAGGAGCAGATCGCTCAGACTGCCTCCATCTCCGCCGGTGACTCCAGCGTCGGCGAGATCATCGCCGAGGCCATGGACAAGGTCGGCAAGGAAGGCGTCATCACCGTCGACGAGTCCAACACCTTCGGTATGGAGCTCGAGCTCACCGAGGGCATGAACTTCGACAAGGGCTACATCTCCGGCTACTTCGTAACCGATCCGGAGCGCATGGAAGCCACCCTCGAGGATCCCTACATCCTGATCGTGGACGGCAAGGTCTCCTCGTTGAAGGACCTGCTGCCCGTGCTCGAGAAGGTGCAGCAGACCGGCCGTTCGCTGCTGGTCATCGCTGAGGACGTCGATGGCGAGGCCCTGGCCGGCCTGGTCGTCAACAAGCTGCGTGGCACCTTCAAGTCGGTCGCCGTCAAGGCTCCGGGCTTCGGCGATCGCCGCAAGGCCATCCTGGCCGACATCGCGGTGCTCACCGGTGGCCAGGTCATCAGCGAGACCGTTGGTCTGTCGCTGGACCACGCCGAGCTCGACATGCTCGGCCGGGCCCGCCTGGTGACCATCACCAAGGACGACACCACGATCGTCGAAGGCGCCGGCGACAAGGAGCAGATCCAGGGCCGGATCAAGCAGATCCGCACCGAGATCGAGAACTCCGACTCCGACTACGACCGCGAGAAGCTGCAGGAGCGGCTGGCCAAGCTGGTCGGCGGCGTCGCAGTGATCAAGGTCGGCGCTGCGACCGAGGTCGAGATGAAGGAGCGCAAGCACCGCATCGAGGACGCCGTCCGCAACGCGAAGGCTGCCGTCGAAGAGGGCGTGCTGCCCGGTGGCGGTGTGGCCCTGATTCAGGCCGCCAAGAACGCCAACCTCGAGGGCCTCAGCGCCGACGAGCAGATCGGTGCGCAGATCGTGCTGTACGCAGCCGCCGCGCCGCTGAAGCAGATCGCCGCCAACGCCGGTCTCGAAGGCGGCGTCGTGGCTGAGAAGGTCAGGAGCCTTCCGGCCGGCGAGGGCCTGAACGCGGCCACCGGCGAGTACGTGCATATGGTCAAGGCCGGCATCCTGGATCCGACCAAGGTCACCCGCTCGGCACTGGCCAACGCGGCGTCGATCGCCGGTCTGTTCCTGACCACCGAGGCTGTTATCGCCGACAAGCCCGAAAAGGCTCCCGCGATGCCCGCCGGTGGCGACGAGATGGGCGGAATGTACTGATCCGCGATCAGTCCTGATTGCCTCAGTAGGGGGACGGTTCCTTCGGGAGCCGTCCCCCTCCTGCATGCCCGTCCCCGCGTCCACCGGCCGCCGCCGGGTCTTGGTCGGAGTGCGGTGGAGGTGCGCGCGGCCGACGAGCCCGAAGCCCGGGGGTGTCGCGCGTCGGTCTGCGCGCTGACAGTGCATCATGGTGACATGTCTGGCCTGTTGGAGGTGGTCGTCCTCACTGCCGACGATGCCCGGCGCGCGGAAGAAGGCGGCGCCGACCGGCTGATGATGGTCGGCGAGCTGACCGGGCAGGGACGCTGCCCCGAACCGGCAGCGTTCCGGCGTGTGCGGGACGCCTGCACGATCCCGATCCGGCCGCTGCTGCGGCTGCGCGATGGCTACCGGTCCGACGGTGGCGAAGTGACCCGGCTGCGTGGGCTGGCGTCGAACTACCTGAGCGACGGCGCCGAGGGCTTCGTCCTCGGATTCTTGGATGGCTACTCGCAGGTCGACACCGAGATCGTCGCGGCGTTGACCGACGACGGCTACTGGCCGTGGACCTTCGACCACGCGATCGACCGCTGCCTCGACATGGACGAGGCCTGGGCGCGGTTGAGGGGTATGCGCGGACTCGATCAGATCCTGACCGCAGGGTCCAGCCGCGGCCTGGAGATCGGGTTGGACGATCTGGTCTTGCGGGCCCGAGCCGATCCCGAGGATGCCCGGCTGATCCTGGCCGGCGGGGGACTGGTGCCCGAGCATGTCGCCTGGCTGAGCCGGGCCGGGGTGCGGGCCTTCCAGGTGGGTCCCCAGGTGCGCACCGGAGGCTCGTTCGCGGCCGACGTGGATCCGTCGCTGGTGCGCGGCTGGCGAATCCTGCTGGACTCCGAGCATGTCCGGCGGGCCAGCTAGCTGGAACCAACCTGATGGTCGGGCAAGCCGGTCGGCAGGCGTCGCCCCCGGGACGTCAAAGGTGCGGGTCGGACGCGCCGTGGACAGCGGCAGTCTCGGCTTCGGCATCGAGTGCTCCACGATGCACAGGCTGGGCGATGGTCAGGCGGCCGCGGCTTCGCGTCTAGCCTTGGACCCATGAACAATCCAGATCGTCGCCCGATGGTCGCGGTTCCGCCGCCTCAGCGCCGCGTGCGCAGGCGTCAGGCGGCCCGGGTGGTCGTGCGTGCCGAAGGACGTGTGTTGCTCGCTTCCGATTGCGACCCGGGTATCCCGGGGTCGCAGTGGTGGGTGACTCCGGGTGGCGGTCTGGACATCGGTGAGAGCTTCGCGCAGGCGGCCGCCCGCGAACTGGCCGAGGAGACCGGTCTGCTGGTCGATCCGGGCGATTTCTTCGGGCCGGTCGCCCGCCGAGTCGTGCATCATGGCTACTCGGATCAGGTTCTGGTGCAGCGGGAGGACTTCTTCGTCCTCGATCTGCCGGCTCGCTATGAGCCGGACACCGCCGGGTTCACAGCCGAGGAGAAGGTGACCATGGCCGCCGGATTCGGATGGTTCACCGTGGCCGATCTGGTGGGCAAGATCGTCTGGCCCGTCGAACTGCCCCGCCTGATCGCGGCCACGATCGCCACCCAGCTCATCGATTTCGGGGATGTCGAGGAGTCCACCGTCCCGGTGCGCCTAGGCCATCGCTGAGCAGATCGGACTTCGGCGCGGGACTCGGGGCGTCGCTCAGTTCCTCTGCTCGAGCGGCGGGTCGTTGATGACGACGGGCTCCAGTGTCTGTGCCGAGATAATCCTGCCGGTCGGGACTGTCAGCCGTGCTCCGGCCCGGCGCACCAGATAGGCCGAGCCGTGTGCCACGAAAAGCACCCGGACGATCGCGCTGGTCAGCGTCCCGTCTTCTTCGGCGTACGCCAGCTGCACCCACAGGTCACTCTGGGCGGCTGTGTCCAAGACCGGACGCCAGTCCGTGGACTGCCGTTCGCCGAACGCACCAGCGGCCCCCGCCGGCCGGCGATCAGTGCTCGCCGCCTGGACGCGAGGCAACGCGGGACGTTCGCCGTTCTCGTCGAAGATCCGCCCGCCCCGCAACACCAGGGCGACCTCGCGCGGCAGGATCACGGTGCGCTCATCGACGGGACGCAGCAGTCGCAATGCCAGCAGCCGGTCGATCGGGGAGGCGGCGTCCGGCCAGGTCACCGCGCGTTGCGCGTTGCCGACCGTGCCTTGGGGTGGACCCCAGACCAGCCGTTCGAGGACCCGGCGGTCGTCGTCGCCTATCCGGCCGAGCGCCTGGGTGATGGTGGCCTCGTCCAGTGGTTCGGCGCTGATCGGCGCCAGGCCTGCCGGGAATGGCCCCAGGGCCCGCGCCACCGCATCGGTGACCGCCATCCCGGTCTGCGTGATAAGGCCCTGACGACGCAATTCATCGGCAACAGCTGCCACATCGAGGGCTTCGAACTCGGGCAATGCCGACGGGTCGGCACCGGCCGCGAGCGCCACCAGCACCCGCAACTCGTCCTCGCCGAGCCGGGCAAGCGTGTGAGCGGTCGCGGCCGACGAAGCGTCCGAACCCACCGCTAGTACCGCCGCTGCGGTTTGTTACGCATCGTGATGGCCAGCCCGACCAGGCAGACGAAGCAGAGCAGCCGCGCCGTGCTCTGCAACTGGTCGATATAGAAGTAGCCCTGGAACCAGAAGAAGGCCACCACCAGCGTGAAGGCGGCACAGACCAGCAACATGATCCGCCCGGGCACATTGTTGGTCGCGGCCAGGATGCCCGCACCCAGCAGCGCCCACGGCGCCAGCCCACTCCACAGCATGCCGACGAACAGCAGCCCGATCAGCCAGCCGGTGATCTGGGGAACCTCCTGAGCGGGCGGTCGACTGGGGCCGCCGGGCGCCGGGTAGTAGCCGTCTTGGGAATACGAGCCCGTCGCGTACGGATTCGGTCCATAAGGCGACGGCGCGGGTGCATACGGATTGGCCGGATAAGGGGACGGCCCGGTCGGATAGGGCGACTGCGCGACCGGACGCATGGTCTGCGGGCCGGCCGGCGGTGCCCCAACGCCCGGCTGTGCCCCTGCGCCCGGCGGTGCCCCAACGCCCGGCTGCGGCTGAGCGGTGCCGACCGGAGCGGGCCAGGGCTGGGCTCCGACGGGCAGGCCTGAAGGCGGCGGCAGCGAGCCGAGTTGCTGGGGGCTCAATGCAGTGTCCGGTTCGGACGCCGCATTGAGCGCATCGCTGGTCGCGCTGCCCGGAACCGGCTGGGTCGGGTCCCAGGCACTGACCGCCTCGGGCGGCAACGCATCGAGCAGCGGTTCGTGTGGGTCGCGCCGATCGGCGGGGGCAGGGGCAATCTGGTCCAGCGGCGCCACCTGCTGTGCCGGCGGGGCGAAATCCTGCGGCGGTGCCACCGGCCCAGGCGTCACCGCTCGCGGCGGCTCGGACGTCGACAGCGGAGGAGCCGCCGGGCTGGCGAAGCCGAACGGCTGGCCGGGCTGCTCGTCCTCACCTGCCAAGAAAGTCGAAGTCACCTGCGTCATGGCGTCCAGTCTAGAAGCCCGGACGACAACCCTGCCGGTGCTCGCGCTGGGCGGAAGAGCCCAGATCGGATCAGGCCGCGGTGGGGCCCTGCTGGTTCTGCCCCCCAGCTGGGTGCGCGCCGATTGCTCAGACAGGTATCCTGTGATGGACGCGGGTTACCCTACCCGTGCCGATTGCGAGTAATGAGAGAGGTTGCGGTGCCCAGCGGCAAGGTGCGTTTCTACGACGCAGACAAGGGCTTCGGCTTCATCGCCAAAGACGGCGGTGGCGACGTATACGTACGCGCCGACGCTCTGCCCCAGGGAGTGACTGCGCTGAAGACCGGCCAGAAGGTCGAATTCGGCTTGATCCAAGGACGCAAAGGTGAGCAGGCACTGTCGGTTCAGCTGGTCGAGTTGCCGCCGTCCCTGTCGAAGGCTTCCCGCAAGAAGCCGGAGCAGCTCGCGGTGATGTTCGAAGATCTGATCAAGGTGCTGGATGCCCTCGGCAACGGCTACCGGCACGGACGATATCCCAACGCGCAGCAGTCGGCGAAGGTGGCTGGAATGCTGCGGGCCGTTGCGGATGAGCTGGAGCTATGAGCGAAATAGACCAAATAATCGCGGATTCCCTCGACGCGGCTCGAGACGCGGCTGTCGAGGCGGCCGGTGATTTCGGCGTGGGCGACTACCTCGGCAGCAAGGTCGAGGCCGGTGCTCGGCAGGCGACGCATCTGTTCGACTGCCCGCATCCCGGCTACTACGGCTGGCACTGGGCGGTGACGATGACTCGTGCCTCGCGCGCCCGTTACGCCACGGTCAACGAGGTGGTCCTGCTGCCCAGCGACGAGTCGTTGCTGGCCCCGGTGTGGGTGCCGTGGGCCGAGCGGCTGATGCCCGGCGATGTCACCCCGGGCACGCTGCTGCCGACCCCGGATAACGATCCCCGTCTGGAGCCCGGCTACGGCGGCGGCGAGCTGGCTGCCGACAGCGATCCGGCCGAGTGGGCCCAGACCCGCGCGGTGGTCAGCGAACTCGGGCTGGGTCGGGAGCGCGTCCTGTCACCGATCGGACGCGAAGAGGCCGCCGAACGCTGGCTGGATTCGGACGCCGGACCCGGCAGCCCGGCCGCCAAGCAGGCACCCGGGCAGTGCGTGACCTGCGGCTACTTCGTCCGGCTGGGAGGATCGCTCGGACGCCTGTTCGGCGCCTGCGCCAACGAATACTCCCCCTACGATGCGCGGGTGGTCTCGATCGATCACGGCTGCGGCGGCCATTCTGATCTCGTTGCGGACGAGCGGGTCGCCCGCCTGCCGGAGCCGGTCTTCGACACCATCAGCATCGACCACTCGCTGTTCGACTGACCGTATTGCTCTACGGAGCAGATCGCTCGGCTGATCGTCGTGTTCGACTGACCAGATCGCTCGGCTGATCGTCCGCGTCGGTCACCGTCGCACGCCGTGGAGAACGATCACGGTGTGGGTGCGGGAATGCCGTGTGCTGCGTCCTTGGCGCGCTTCTTGCGTCGCCAGGCGCAATAGCCGATCGCGATGAGTCCGATCCCGATGCCGGTCAGAGCGACCGTGTACCACCAGTCGGGGACCCCCCAGCGGACCCGTGCCAGTTGCAGGGCGACGTAACCGACGACGAAAAACGCCGTCCCGATAGAGAAGACCCGCACCCCATCGTCGGGAACCGGCTTCACCGGCGCCTGTTGCAGGCGTTCTTCCAGCGAACGCTTAGCAGATTCCTGACTTGTTACAGGCGGATTATCGGTCATGGACCCTATCTTATGGACAGTTTCCACATGTTTAGCATGACGCTATGACCACCACATCGGCACAGGGTGCTCCGATCGCCAGCGGCGATCAACAGAAATCAGGCTTGGACCGTTGGTTCGAAATCACTCAAAGAGGCTCATCTATTTCCCGCGAGGTGCGCGGCGGCTTGGTGACCTTCTTCACTATGGCCTACATCATCGCGCTGAACCCGCTGATCGTCGGGACGGCAACCGACAAGAACGGCAATCTGGTTTCGGGTGCACCGAAATTCACCGATGCTGCCCAGACGATCGTCGACTCGGCCGCGGTCGGCCAGTCGATCGCGATGGTGGCGGCAGCAACTGCCCTGGTGGCAGGGCTGATGACGATCCTCATGGGTGTCGTCGGACGCTTCCCGATCGGCATCGCGACAGGCCTTGGCCTCAATGCGATGCTCGCCTATGTGGTCGCGCCGCAGATGACCTGGCCGCAGGCGATGGGACTGGTGGTCTGCGAAGGCATCCTGGTCACCATTCTGGTGCTCACCGGCTTCCGTGAGGCGGTCTTCCGCGCGGTGCCGCCGAGCCTTCGCACCGCGATCAGTGTCGGTATCGGCCTGTTCATCACGTTCGTCGGCCTGGCGGATGCGGGCATCGTTCGCCCCGGCAGCCCCCTGGTGCAGTTGGGCGTCAACGGCTCGCTCGTCGGCTGGCCGATCTTCGTCTTCGTCGCGACCTTCGTGGTGTTGGCGGTGCTGTACATGCGTAAGGTCCGTGGTGCCATGCTGTGGGCTATCTTCGGCGGCACGGTGCTGGCCGTGATCTTGGAGGCCGCTGCGAAGATCGGTGCGGTCTCGCCCGACCATGCGACCGGCTGGGCGCTGAACGTTCCGGCGTTCCCGGGCTGGCAGGCGTTCGCGAGCCCCGATCTTTCGCTGCTGGGCAAGGTCGATGTCTTCGGTGGTTTCGCCACTGACGGCACTGTGACGGTGGCCAGCGTGCTGACCGCGTCGATGCTGGTCTTCAGCCTGCTGCTCGCCGACTTCTTCGACACCATGGGCACGGTCGTGGCGGTCGGTGCCGAGGGCGGCATCCTGAACAAGGCCGGCGAGCCGCCGCACCTGCGCGAGATCCTGCTCGTCGACTCGCTGGCCGCCCTGGCCGGCGGTGCCGCCTCGGTCTCCAGCAACACCAGCTATGTCGAGTCGACCGCCGGTGTCGCCGAGGGTGCCCGGACGGGCATCGCGTCCATCGTCACCGGCGTCGGCTTCTTGGTGGCGCTGTTCATCACCCCGATCGTCAACATGGTGCCTTCCGAAGCCGTCGCCCCGGTGCTGGTGGTCGTCGGCTTCCTGATGATGACCCAGGTCACCGAGATCCCGTGGAGTGATATCGAGATCGCGCTGCCGGCGTTCGTCACGATCGCCTTCATGCCGTTCACCTACTCGATCACCGTCGGTATCGGCGCGGGCTTCATCATGTTCGTGGTGATGAAGATCTTCCAGGGCAAGGCTGCCAAGGTCCACGTGCTGATGTGGATCGTCGCGGCGCTGTTCGCGATCTACTTCATGCAAGGCCTGATCACCGGCGCCTTCGCCTGATCTATGGCGAAGATGATGACGACCGTTCGGTGAACGGGCCGGCAAGCTGAATCAGGGGCGTCACGGCATCCAGGTCACGACCAGATCTGGGGCCGGGCGCCCCTGCTGCTTCGCCTGGTCCGTCCAGGCGGGGTAGTCGTCCAAGAACTGCCGGAAGGGACGCACCGCGGCGGCGGTCTTGGCGTCCAGGCCGTCGGCGATCTCGTCGATGGCCTGCCGAGTGGCGAGCACATGGGCATGTTTGGCGTATCCCCAACGCTGCCCTGGCAAGGGAAAAAGCGGGATCTGCGGGTCGCCCTGCAGCAGCTTCTCCAAGGCGAACTGGCTCGGCAGTCCGGCGGTGGCCAGGTCGAATTCCAGATCCGACATCTCACGTTCGTCGACGTCGAGGTCCAGGCGTCCCCAGCTCAACTCGCCCAGCCAGGCAAGGACGATCTGCCAGGCGTAGCCCTGCCGCTCGGGCCCGATGGCGTGGGCGGTCAGCAGAGCCTCGACATCGGGCGGGGCCGGACGATGGGGCACCGTCGGCGGATCGATGGGCCTTTTCATCGCCGGGCCGACGCGTCCCAGCAGCTTGCGGCGGCGGCCATGGGGGTCGGCAGGGGCAGGAAAGTCGGCAGCCGCGATCTGCCGTAGCCGGCTGGCCAGTTCGGGTTCAGCCCCGAACATGTCACGTAGTTCGGTGATTCCGATCGCAAACTGCGACAACCGTCCCATGTCATGAGGTTAGTCGCTGAACAGTCTCAGTAGCGCGCGATACGGCGGTCTGCTGTACTGGCGGGGCTGAGGGTTAGCTAGACTGTCGCGGGTACTCAATGGACAGGAGCGCCGATGGCAAGGGTTCAGCCGCCACTGGCCTGTGCTGCGGCATCGCTGCTGGTCTTCGGAATGGCTGCTCCGGCCGCTGCAAGTCCGGGCGATGTCATTACGTTGGCCGACCCCAGCTTGAGCGCTTCGGGCGCGTTGGCCGCCGATCCGGCGAGGGATGTCTATTGGACGGCTGCCGGTTCGGGTGCGGTGCAGGCCATCAACCCGGACGGATCGACCGCAGGTGAGGTGAGCTACGCTGCCGCTCCGACCGGCGTGGAGGCCCTCGCCATGTTCGACGGCGCGCTTTACGTCGGCGATGTCGGTGGCGCCCGCTCAGCGGTCACCGTCTACCGTCTCAATTCGATGGACTACGGCACATCCGCGGCCTTCACCCAGTGGACGCTGCACTATCCGGACGGCGCGCACGACGCGATGACCATGATGGTCTCGCCGCGCGGCAACATCTGGATCGTCACCAAGGGATCGCCGGGCGGGCTCTACTACGTCGAAGCGCCCGGGACGCTCGCCGAGCTGACCCTGGAGCGGGTGGCTGACGCACCCGATTGGGTGACCGATGGCGTCTTCACGGACGGATCCACTGCCGTGCTGCGCACCTATAACAGTGTGCTGACCTTCGACATGATGGATTATGCGGTGACGGCGGCTGAGGTGGCGCCCGCGCAACCGCAAGGAGAATCCGTCACCACAAGCCTCGACGCCACGGGACTGGTGCTGGGCAGCCGCAACGACGACCGGCTGCTGGAGGTCACCGCGCCGACGACGATGGCCGATGTCGGTGAGGCACCCTCGACTCCGCCGGGCACCGCGACCGTCGCTGAGCCCACCGAGGCCCCGACGACGGCGGTCGAGGAGGCCGAGACGACCTCTGCTCCCACAGATTCCGAAACCCAGGCCGGCAAGTCCGGGAGCGGACGAGGCAGGTACGGTGCGTTGGCTATCGCCGCGCTGGTGTCGGTGGTTGCCGGGGGAATCGCCTACCTGACGAGCAAGCCGCCGTCGAAGCATTACCGGCGGCGTCACTAGGCTATTCAGGGCTTTCGGCGGCCGGACTGTCGGGCCCGGCGTCGGCGATCGCGGTGGCGTCCAGGTCGATCGGGATGCTGCGGGCCTGTCGGACCGCTTCCGCCAGCACGTTCAGCCGGGCGTCCGGTACCGCAAGCAGTGGCACGCCGTGGGGCAGCCGCGCCAACCCGGACAGCCGCGGATCGGCGAGCACATCGGCCACGGCGGTCTTGTCGCCACCGGTGATCAGCGCCTCACAGCCGTCGAGTCGGGGCAGTAGGACTTCGGCGGCATCGTCCGCGGCTTGTTGGTAGGCGAAGCGAGTCTGATTGGCGCGGCGGCGGGCATAACGCTGCTGCGACCAGCCGCCGGCCTTCGTCCGCGATTGCACGTAGTGCCGGGAGGTGCGATGGACGATCAACTCGTCGCCGTCGGCCACGCCCACGGCGCTGGCCGCTTTGCGCACCAACAGCACCGCGACGCGACGCGGGCGGACGAGCTGGGTCAGCGCGTCCGGCAGGCTTGTGGCCGGGTCGAGTGGTTCCCAACGGTTGATCAGGCGTGCTCGAGCGCCATCGGCGGCCTGCAGGAATATCGCGCCGGGCAGAATGGTTGAGGTGACGGTTCCATGGCGGGATTCGAATCGCTCGATCCAGCCGGGCAACCTTCCGGTGGCGACGCTGACGCGGCGAGCAGTTGGGAAATCCATGCTCATTGCGCCATGCTATGCCTTGGCGGAGACGTTATGTTAGGCCATGCTAAGCGTGGCAGTCGGTTAGGCTTTCAGCTAACCAGGAGGGCCCGAATGAACGATCTGATCGATACCCCGGAGATGTATCTGCGCACCATCCTCGAGCTTCACGAAGAAGGCATCGAGCCACTACGTGCGAGGATCGTCGAGCGGCTGCATCAGTCGGGTCCGACCGTGAGCCAGACCGTGGCCCGGCTGGAGCGCGATGGGCTGCTGACGGTGCAGGACAACCGGCGCATTGAGCTCAGCGAGATCGGCTGGGAGCGTGCCCGCAAGGTGATGCGCAAGCACCGGTTGGCCGAGCGGATGTTGTCGGACATCATCGGACTCGACTACTCGATCGTGCACGAGGAGGCCTGCAAGCTGGAGCATGTCTTCGGTGATGCCATCGAGGAGCGGCTCACCGTGCTGCTGAACTCGCCGCAGCTGTCGCCCTATGGCTGTCCGATCCCATCGCTTGAAGGTGAACTTCATCCGGAGGTCTTCCGGGAGGGTGTGGTCGCGCTGGCCGAGGTCGTGACCGGCGAGGTGCAGAGTTTCAACCTGGTGCGGCTGAGCGAGTTCGTCCAGGCCGACGAGATGGCGCTGACCGGGCTCAAGGATGTCGGTGTGGTGCCCGATGTGGCGATTTCGGCGGTGGAGGTCCATTCAGCCGTCGAGATCAGGGGCCCCGAGGGGCGGGTCCGGGTCGACAAAGCGATCGCGGGCGGGCTGTGGGTAGCCGACAAGGACGCTGTCGCGCACTGATCGCCAAGGGACCTGACTAGGCCGGGGAGCCTGGCGAAAGGGATCTGACAAGGCCGAGGGACCGGATAAGAAGAGGCTCTGACGAAAGCGCCGCGGACCAGGGATGACCGTCTGCGGCGCTGTTCTTTGCGCCCGGTGGGTCGGGTCTTCGCGGGAGGTATTGGCCAGGGGATGCGTCCCCTCATTTCGGGGCATAAGGAAAGCGGCTGCCGCACGAGAGGCCGAAGCCGTCTACCCACCCCCAGGAGACAAATCATCGGCGGCAACCGCTTTCGTCACCAACAATAACCTATGCGGGACTGAATGCAAGGCGCCGTGGACAAAGTTGCCAAGGAAGAAATGATCTTGGTCTGACGGCCTCTGACGGCCCATCTTCGAGGGGGCCGGACGCGCTGTTGATCGCCCGCCGGGCGCCTACCGCGGCCGGTCTCGGCCCTCCCCGTCGAGACGAATCGCTCGTCCCGATCCCCGGAGACTCGCCGTCGCGAGCGGCAGATTGCGGACGAAGGGTTGGCCGAGTCGGCGTCTGGGTCTACGCTTAGCTGCGTTCGGTATGGCCCCATAGCTCAGGGGATAGAGCAGAGGTTTCCTAAACCTTGTGTCGCAGGTTCGATTCCTGCTGGGGCCGCCAATAAAAACACTAGTCAGATGATGGTTGCCGGTTGAGTAAGGTGGCCATGTCGGCGGCAGGCATCCTTGCGAGGCCCTACGAATGGCTGTTTCCAGCAGGTCTCGTGTCTCTGGCACCTGTTCCGCCAAGTGAAGGGAGGATTGAGCGGACTCGCTCACGCCGGCGTAGAGATGGGTAGCCGATGTGTTCAAATGTCAGCCAGATTTGAACACATCTGGCGGACATGTCCATTGCGTGTACATGTGACTGGCGGCACAGGCTCGCCGTCCGGCGGGATTGTGCGCGATCTTGTCTCCTGTGACGGGGCGAATCCCGATCCTGCGCCGTCGCGTAGGGAGAGTTCTGCCGCGAGTGCTTCGTCCACGCGATTGAATGGCTGTATCGACACGCACATGGAGGTTTCAGCATGAAGGTGGGAATCGTCGTCGGTTCGATCCGAGAGGGACGCAAGGGCATCCACGTTGGCCAATGGGTGTTGGACGAGGCGTCCAAGCGCGAAGACGCCACGTTCGAACTGATCGACGTGAAGGAGTTCGATCTGCCCCTGCTGACGTCAAGCACGCTGCCGGCTGCGGCCAAGCGGCAATACGACTCGGAGAACGTGCGCCGCTGGAGCGCGGCCATCGACGCCTGCGATGCCTATGTCTTCGTGACGCCCGAGTACAACCATGGCGTGCCTGGCGCATTCAAGAACGCGGTCGACCTGCTCGGACCCGAATGGGTGGGCAAGGCAATTGGTTTCGTGTCGTACGGGTCGGCCGAGGGCGTCCGGGCCGTGGAGCAGTGGCGCCAGATCGTCGCGAACTTCTCGATGTTCGACGTTCGTGCTCAGGCGTCGCTGTCGAACTTCACCGAGTTCGCTCCCGATGGCACCGTTGTCCCGGGTCCACGGCGTGCCGGGGACCTCAATGGACTGCTGAATCAGCTCATCGGGGCCGCCGAGAAGCTTTGACGGACGGGAGCCCGACGCTGGGCATCCCGGGGCTTGCGCGGGATGCCCAGCCTGCGCCCCCTGCCTCCGATCCGCGAGGAGGGGACGCTGCCGGTCAGCGGATCAGGCCCACTCTGCGTAGGTGTCGATCTCGCCGCGCAGCTGTGCCTTCAACACCGCTGGCGCCCACGAGATGTCCACGGCGTTGCGCGCAAGCTGGGTAAGGAACTCGTTCGAGACATCACCCTCGTCGGCCACCCGCTGGTAGTTCTCCGCGATGTAACCACCGAAGTACGCGGGATCGTCCGAGTTCACGGTCACCTTGACGCCCTCCCCGGCCAGCTGCTTGATCAGCGCAACCTTCGAGCCGTCCGACACCCAGGTGTTCGAGATCGGGCAAGAGGTCAAGCCGATGCCGCGTTCTGCGATCAGCCTCACCAGCTCCGGATCCTCGACAATGTTGGTGCCGTGGTCGATGCGCGCCACCCCGATCTCCTTGATCACGGTGGCGATGTGCTCGATCGAGCCGGGGATATCGACGTCGCAGTGCATCGTCAGCAGATAGCCTTCGGCCTTCGCCCTCGCGAACACGGACGCGAACTTCGACGGCGGGTTGCCGTTCTCGTCCGAGTCGAGGCCCACGCCCAGGATCCACCTGCGGTAGGGCAGCGATTCCAGCAGCGTTGCCATCGCGTACTCGGGCTGGAAATCGCGTAGAAAGCACATGATCAGCGCGGACGTGATGCCGAGCTGCTGCTCGGCTTCTATCTGTGCCCGCCGGAGCCCCGTGATCACGGTGTTGAACGGGACGCCGCGCGAGGTGTGCGCCTGTGGATCGAAGAAAATTTCGGCATAGCGCAGATTCTGCGGCGCCACCTTGCGGAAGTAGGCCATCGCGAGGGCGTAGAAGTCCTCGGCGGTCTGCAACACGCTCATGCCGTCGTAGTAAGCGTCCAGGAACGAGGTCAGATCATCGAACTTGTAGGACGCCCGCACCTGCTCGGGCGTATCGAAAGGGAGCTTGATCCCGTTTCGTTGCGCCAACTCGAATTTCAGTTCCGGTTCGAGGGTGCCTTCGATGTGCACATGCAACTCGACTTTGGGCAGACCCAGGACGAATGGTGAGATTTCCATAGCTCCATCCTGCTACTGACCCAGGTAGTTGGGTCTAGTTAGCTGCGGGCCCCGCAGATAATCCGACCCATCAACCAGGCAGCGCGGACTCGTCGCCGGTGCAGGTAGGTTTCTTCCCATGAGCGAAGCAGAATTGGCCGGCCTGGTGGCGCGTTCGCTGACTGGCGAGGACGCCCTGCCATCGGGTCGTCCGGGAGCCGACGCCACGCAGCCCGCCCGAATTGCTGATGCTCTCAGGGCCGCTGGCTGGACCACCGACCGGATCGCCGCAGTGCGGGAAGCTGCCATCCAGGCCGGACATCCCTGGCCCTTCCCGGTACCGGCAGACCTGCGCGGCACTGTCGGTGCCGCGCAGCTGCTGACCGCCAGCTGGGCGGTCGCCGGGGAGCTCTCCGTCGGCGCCGAGGTACGACTGCGCGACAGCTCGATGCCACTCAGCACCCACGATCGGGCCCTGCTGCAGGAGCGCCCACCTCATCACGGAAATGTGGGCTGACAAGGTGGGCTGCGTGTCGCGGAAGGGGTTCGCCGGTGCCGCCGCGGTAGCCCTGCTGTGCGGCTGTACAGCGTTCGGCCCAGCGGCCCAACCGACCCAGCGGGCGGTCGAGTCCATTCTCGACGACGCCGGCCAGTCCGTGTTCACCCGCCTGGTACTGACTCCGGATGCCCACGACATCCAGGTCGCGGTGCGCGTCGACGGGGCCGAGATCTGGTGGACCCAGTCGGGGGCCGGCGATCGCGTCGTCCAGCCATCGGTGGTCGGTGCCAGCCGCCCGGACGCGATCGACTTCGATGCGTTGGATGCCCAGCTTGCTTCGGTCGCGCAGTCGTGCGACCTGGATCCCCAGCTGGCCGTGTTGGTAGCTGCGACCGGGGCGTTGGTCGCCGACTCAACGTGTGATGGCCGGCTCACCGCGACATCGCTGCGAGGTGGCGAGCCCGCCTCCGCAGATATCGATCTGGCCAGTGTCGAGGGCATCGACCGGCTGCTGGCCGAGGTGTCCGCGGCGCTGCCGAATCAGCGCGCCTATCAGATCAGCCTGCCCGGTCCGGCGTCACCGCGCGGCGACACGGCCCGCGCCGAGGGAGGCCCATGGGTGCTCGCCGATGGAACCACCTGCATGGTCAGCTATCTTCGTGCCGGCCAGGACGCAGCCACCGGCCAGGTGCGGAGTTTCCGCTGTGACGGTTACGGGCAGCAGACGGTCGACTATGACGCTCAGCAGCCGTTCGACCCGGCCGCGCTGAGCGCTGCGGACATCCGCAGCGCGATGGCTGACGGCTTGGCGGCCAGCGGATTCGACCCGCAAATGGTGAGTTACTACGGTATTTATGAGCTGCTGGGCACCGGAACGATGCTGGCGATCATCACATCCGATGGGAACTACCACGAGAGCAGCCTCTGACCGCGTGAGCCCACCCTGGCGCCGGCACATCATCTGAACGGCCGGGTCTGAACAGTCGGGTCTGAACGGCCGGGTCTGAACGGCCGAA
>Ga0334889_1001607_pt1 | contig 28916 bp, 18 predicted proteins | sample GraSluR1_MG_2_FD_207222 | JGI IMG/M metagenome (GOLD analysis project Ga0334889, IMG submission 207222) | Sludge microbial communities from methane-producing bioreactor in Wageningen University, Netherlands - Granular Sludge_8_08-R1 | ecosystem: Engineered > Bioreactor > Anaerobic > Unclassified...
CTGTGGGCGTACCACACCACGCAGAACCACGGCGCGCTGGAACGGGACTATCCGGGCGACGAGTATGTCGATATCCTGGGGAAATCCGCCTATGGGACGGGCCTGCCCTTCTCGGAGTACGACTGGGCCGTCCGGAAGAAGAAGGACGCCGGCAAGGTCATCTGGTGGGCTGAACTGGGTGTCCGCGGCCGGTCCGATCCGCCCGTCGATTGCATGGCCGTGCTGGAGAGACTGGAGACCCGCTACCCCGAACTGGCCGGATTCGTCTTCTGGAGCGACGCCGGATTCTACAACGTCGTCGGCAACCACAACGGCATCGAGCTGATGACGTCACCAAAGACCGTCATCCTCGAATAGGAGCGCGGAACGGTAGAAGCGAATCCATCCGGGCCACGCGGCCGCAGGCCGATGGTTGCCGAAGCGCGCTGTGGCTGTTATTCTGCACGGCGTGGATGTCCGCAGCAAGCGGCCGATCGTCGTGTGTTGTTCGTATGGAAGGAAAGGGGATTGTCGATGAGCCGAGCTTTGCGATTCAGACTGATGGTGGCGAGCGTTCTGGTGGTCCTGCTGACGGCGGGCACGCTGGGAGCACAGACCCGACGGGAGATTCAGTTCCCGGACATACTGGGATACAAGACCCTGAAATGTGATCTGCACATCCACACGGTGTTTTCCGACGGCCTGGTCTGGCCCACCGTCCGCGTGGACGAAGCGTGGCGGGAGGGCCTGGATGTCATCTCGATCACGGATCATATCGAGTACCAGCCACACAGGGCGGATATTCCCACGAACCACAATCGGCCCTATGAGATCGCTTTGCCGAGGGCGAGGGACCGCGGGATTCTGCTGATCCGGGGCACCGAGATTACGCGGGACACACCGCCCGGACACTTCAACGCGATCTTCCTCGACGACGTCAATCCGCTCGATACGCCCGACCTCCTCGACTGCATGGAGGCTGCGGCCAAGCAGGGGGCGTTCATCTGGTGGAACCATCCCGGCTGGAAGCCCGACAAGAAGGGCTGGTTTGACATCCACACCACGCTCTATGAGAAGAAGTACATGCACGGGATCGAGGTCGTCAACGGCCGCAGCTACTACCCCGAGGCCCACGAGTGGGCGCTGGAGAAGAACCTGACGTTCCTGGGAACCTCCGATATCCACGCGCCATCGATGCTCGAGCAGAGCAGCCCGGAGAAACATCGCTCGATGACGCTGGTCTTTGCGCGGGGCAAGACCCTCGCCGCGGTGAAAGAGGCCCTGGTCGCCGGCCGGACCCTGGTCTGGTATGAGAGCCAGCTCATCGGCCGCAAGGAGTACCTGGATGCCATGTTCGATGCGGCGACCACGATCATGGATGTCGAATACAACCGGGACAACACCGTGCGTTTCCGGTTGAGAAACCACTGCGATGTTGTCCTCGAATTGGAGCGGACCGGGCAACTGGGGCCGAAGTCGGTCACGGTGCCACCCCACACGAGCACAATGATCCGGGCGAAGGTGCCGGCCTCTTCGGAGGCGCATGCGTTTGAGTACGTGGTCCGGAATTTCCGGGTGGGCCCGGCCAAGGGGCTTCCGGTTCGTCTGGAGATTCCTCCCCAGATTACGATTGAGATCGACGTGGTGACGGAGAACTGATTCGGACCCGTGTGGCCCTGCGCTATTTCGAATCGCGGTTCATGGCGTCGATAAACGCGTTCGCCTCGGCGATGGAGGCCTCCATCTCACGGATCAGACCGGCGACGTCCGTCTGGATGGTGGTCAGTTCGTTCTGAAGCGAAGCCAGCGCCTGTGCATTGAGGTTGTGCTTGAGAAACAGGACCTGATCGCGAAACGCCGTGAGGACCGGCTCGATTTTCATCTCGGCACTGCGCATGGCGGCGACCAGGCGGGCGTACCGAAGCCGCGTCTGGCCCAGCCTATCCTCACTGGCCCGCCGCAGGTCGGGGCTGGAATATTGATCGAGCTCGGACTGCCATTCCTTGAACAGGGCCTCGCCGACGCTCTCGACGTCGTCGATGCGCTTGCCGACTGCTCTCGCCTTCGATTCACTACGCTGCAATTGATCTCGGAGCTTGTTGTACGTCCTCTCCAGATCGCCGCCCTGAAAGTTGGTCACGGCGATGAATTCCTCCAGAGCCGACTGAAACTGCTGCTTGGCCTCTTCCTGGGCGTCTCGCGCCTTCTGCACGCGATCGACGAGGATCTCTCGCTTGGGGTAGCCGAGCCTTTCCATCGTGCTGTAGTAGACTCGGCCGCAGCCGCAGAGCGCGACCAGCGCAAGGCAAAGGGCGCCCAAGGTTAGCGATCTCATGTCTGTCCCCTTCAAGAACACTAAGCCGGTATGCATCAGCTATTGTAGGGTGTGTCGAAGTGGGATCAATCAGAAAAAGACGGCTGGCGGCAGATTCAGGTGGGCGGGCCGACCACCAGGGCCAAGCCCCGTCCCATGCGAGACGGGGCTTGACTGGTGGAGGCAGGTGATAGAGAGCTGCTACCGTAACAGAAGCGATAGCGGGCAAGATGTCGACTGTGACCTACGACCTGACCTGGGTTCACCTGGGTTAGAGTTAGAGGCTGTGAGGGCCTTTCTGGGTCGTTTCAAAACGAGGTGTGCGGACGACAGACGGGATCGGCCGGCAACGATGCTGCCGTCGTCCCAGCCCTGCGGTACGTCGATTCGCCGCTCTCTGCCGTCCGTCATCGTGCCACCTCCTTATTCCGAATGCTGCTGTGTTCTGCGGTGCCTTCACCCTATAAGTGCCACACCGCAGACTGTCGGTAACGCGATTTTCGTGAATCCGGCCGGATTTTTTCGGACGTACTGTAGGCCATTTGTGGCAAAGGACTTACATTCGGGCTGTTCTGGGCCCCGTTCCGGGCTCCTGGGTGGTTATTTTGGGGGCCGGACGCGGGCCAGGGTGTCGAGCAGATAGTGGTGGAGCGGGGCAGTCAGGCCGAACCCGGCCTTCAGATCGTCCGCCAGGTTCGTCACCAGGTCGCGCAGCGGCTCGAGCAGGTGCCGCTCGTAGTCGGTGCGATGGGCCTGGAACCAAGCCTTGTCGTTATGTGTTCGGATGTCCTTCAAGAACCGAAATGCTTTCGGGCCAAATCCCTGGAACCGTCGCTGCCGTTCGCACATGTCACTCACGGCGACCTCCTGTCTCTTCGCCTCTTTCGTACTTCGTCAGGTTGTCCAGGATTCGCTGCAAACATGCCTCGAATCGATCCGCTTCGGCGTCGGTGAAGCCTCGGTACCAGATTTCGGTCATCTGCTCGGAGAGCTGCACGTACTGCGTCTCTGTGGCCCGGTCCTTTTCGGTCCGGTAGATTAGGATCTGCCGCCGATCCTCGTCGGATCGTTGCCGGCGCAGGTAGCCCATCGTTTCAAGCCGATCCAGCATACTGGTCAGCGTGGACTTGCCCAACTGCGTCTTCCGGGCCAGCTCCTGGATGGAGACGCCATCCTTCTGCCAGAGGGCGAACATGATCCGCCCCTGGGCCGGGTTGATCTCGATGCCCGCCTCCTTGAGCCGGCGCAGGAAGAGGCGCTCGCCCACCTGGCGAATCTTCGCCATCAGGAAGCCCGCCTGTCGCTGCTGTTTCATGCTGTCGGTCATGGAGCCGTACGCCTTGCCGGGTGGCAGCCTCAAGCGCAGCTTGGGGATGGGACACTCTGGATTCAGAAAGGTCGCCCGTTCGGAGAACCATCCCCAAGCCCTTCGAGCTTGAGGTGGCCACGCTCATTTCACTTGTTCCTTGATGTCGATCAGGGTTCGGATCGCTTTCAGATCGGTGGCCTTCTTGACCGTGACCGTCACGCCTCGGATCTTGCCATACCTCTTGCCCTGAGTGAACTGGTCGATGTATTACACCTCCTGAATGTCCTTGGAAGCCTGCATACTCGATTGGTCCATTGTGCTTCTCCCTTCTCCTGCGCGTTGGCACAGGTCATTGCCCGCCGGCATCGCTCGTTCGTACGGCATCGCCCTGCGGACTGTTGTCGTTGTTGCTCGGACCGCCGCCGGATACTTTCGTCGGGGCCAATTAGTTCGCCATAGAATAGTACTATATAGAACTATCTGTCAAGAGAGAGTATCCCAGATTTCCAAGAAGAGATCGTGGCCGAAAGCAGGGCGGTATGCACACCTTAAGGCCCCGCAAGGCGAATTGGCCTTGCCCGCCGATAGGGTTTCTGGGATTATGCAGGCCTCGTTTAAGAGAATGACCGATGGAATTGACGCCTGATCCCACGAGAGCTGCCTTGGCCGAGCGCGCCGCGGCCCAGGAGGTTCGGCGGCAGTCTCGCCTGTTCAGCGAGCGGATGCTGCTGCGAACCCTGCCTGAGGTCGTGCCCTGTGCGCTGGTCGTGCTCAACGCCCAGCGGCAGATCGTCTTTGCCAACGATCGCTTCTTGGACTTAGCCTATCCAGGCAAGCGGAGAGATCAAATCTACGGGCTTCGTCCGGGCGAGGCCCTGGGCTGCATCCACGCCTCCGAGGATCCGGGGGGTTGTGGGGCCACGGAGTTCTGCAGCACCTGCGGGGCCGTCGGGGCCATCCTGGCCAGCCAGCAGGGGCAGGCGGAGGTCCGGGAGTGTCGCATCCTTCGTGGCGAGAGCAGCGAGGCCCTCGACCTGCGGGTGTGGGCGAGTCCGGTGGAGGTTGAGGGCGAGTCGTTCTCGGTCTTCGCGGCCCTGGACATCAGCCACGAGAAGCGCCGCCAGGCTCTGGAGCGCATCTTTCTGCACGATATCCACAACGTCGCATGCGGCCTGTCCTGGTGCATCGGCTTTCTCGACAAGGCCGGGCCCGGTGAGCGCGGCCGGCACATCGATGATGTTCGTCGCCTGTGCCGGGAACTGAACGAAGAGATCGGGGCCCAACGCACGCTGCTTCAAGCCGAGAGCGGCGAGCTGGTCCTTGCGCCGGCCGAAGTCGGCACGCTCGCCCTGCTGAAGGAGGCCGTCGATCTCTATCGGGGCCATCCTGTGGCCGAAGGTCGTGTGCTTTGCCTCGATGAGCGGGCTCAGGACACGATGGTTGTCAGCGACCGGGTCCTTCTGCTGCGCGTCGTGTGCAATCTGATCAAGAACGCACTCGAGGCCTGCCGTGAGGGGCAGACCGTCACGGTTGGATGTACTGCCGCCGACGGGGTGGCCGAGTTCTGGGTGCATAATGCCGGCTTTATGCCGCGCGAGGTCCAGTTGCAGATTTTCCAGCGGTCGTTTTCGACCAAGGGCCTCGGGCGGGGGCTGGGCACCTACAGTGTTCGGCTGCTGACCGAGCGATACCTCAAGGGCCGCGTCTCGTTCACCAGTTCAGCCGACCTCGGCACCACCTTCCGCGTCCGCATCTCAGCCGCCGGCGCAGCCTGAATGCCTGCCGCCGGCTTGCCACGTATCGTCGTTGACAGAATCCCGTTCGGGCACTATAGGAGTAGGCCGTCCCGTGTGTTAAGGAAACGGCAACCGAAGGAGATGCCATGACCAGGATCAATGCCGTTGCAGTGTTATCGCCCGTTCTCGTGTTCTATCTGTCGGAGACCGCTCCGGGGCAGATGCGAGAGCGTTCGGAGATTGCGCCGGCGTATCAATGGAAGCTGGAAGACCTTTACCCGTCGGACCAGGCGTGGGAGCAGGCGAAGGAGGAACTGGCCGGCCGGTTGGAGGGGATCGAGCGGTATCGCGGCAAGCTGGACGATGCCGCGACGCTGTTGGCCTGTCTCGAACTGGACAGCGATATCTCCAAGGCGTTCGGCCGTCTGTACAGCTACGCCTCGATGAAGTCCGACCAGGACACGCGGGTCTCGAAGTATCTGGCGATGCGTCAGGCGGTCGAGCAGCTTATGACCGAATACGGCAGCCGGGCGTCGTATATCGAGCCGGAGATCATCCGACTGGACGCCGAGACCATCGAGCGGTTCATCGCCGCCGAGCCGGGACTGGAAGTCTACCGGATGGGCCTCATGGATATCCTCCGCCGCAAGGCGCATAAGCTGTCTGAAAAGGAAGAGAAGATCCTCGCAGAGGCCGCCTTGATGGCGGGCGGCCCCGGCTCGATCTATTCGGTCTTCAGCAATGCGGAGATGCCCTACCCTGAGGTCACACTGAGCGACGGGACGCGGGCTGTGCTCAACCAGGCCGGCTATGCGCGGCATCGCAGCTCGACCGTCCGCGACGATCGCGAGGCCGTCTTCGAGGCGTTCTGGACCGCGATCAACCAGTTTCGGCAGACCTTCGGCGTGCAGTTGTACTCCCATTTGCAGGGCCACGCGTTCACGATGCGGACACGAAACTACGAGAGCTGCCTGCACCAGGCGCTGGATCGCAACAACATCCCCACCGAGGTCTATCACAGTCTCATCGACAACGTCCGGGCCAACCTGGACACCTTCCACCGCTACCTGCATCTCAAGAAGCGGATGCTGGGCGTCGAGACGCTCACGTATCCCGATCTGTATGCGCCGGTCGTCAAGGACGTGGACCTGAAGTACAGCTTCGACGAGGCCAAGGCCCTGGTCCTCGACGCCGTCAGGCCGCTGGGACCCGACTACGCCGGGGTCGTCGAGAAGGCCTTCAACGAGCGCTGGATCGACGTCTATCCCACGCCGGGCAAGCGGTCCGGCGCCTATTCCAGCGGCAACGCCTACGACGTGCACCCGTACATTCTGCTGAACTACAACGGCCGGTTCGACGACGTCAGCACGCTGGCCCACGAGCTGGGCCACACGATGCACAGCTACTACAGCAACAAGAACCAGCCGTTCCCGCTGGCGGACTATTCGATCTTCGTGGCCGAGGTGGCCTCGACGTTCAACGAGGCGCTGCTGATCCACAAGATGCTCAACGACATGAAGGATGACGATGTGCGCTTGTCATTGCTGATGAACTACCTCGACGGGATCAAGGGGACGGTGTTCCGGCAGACACAGTTCGCCGAGTTCGAGCTGCGGATGCACGAACGGGTCGAGCGTCGCGAGCCCGTAACGGGAGACGCGCTGACGGAACTCTACGGCGGGATCCTGAAAGACTACTATGGCCACGAGAAGGGCGTCTGTCATATCGAGGATCTGTACGCCGTCGAGTGGGCCTACATCCCTCACTTCTACTACAACTTCTACGTGTACCAGTACTCGACGTCGTTCACCGCAGCGACGGCCCTGGCCGAAGAGGTCTTCGGCGGCGTCGATGGGGCGGTCGAACGCTATCTCGACTTCATCTCGGCCGGCGGCTCGGATTACCCGGTCGAGATCCTGAAGGAGGCCGGCGTCGATATGACGACCTCCGGTCCCTTCGAGAAGACCATGCTCGCCATGAACCGGACGATGGACGAGATCGAAGCCATCCTGGCCCGCCGGGGCGGGTGAGCATGCGATCTTGCGAGGGCTGCGAAGCGACGTTGGGCCTCCGACGCCCGTTCGATGGGGAAGAGTTTTGATCTTGATTTCCCTCGCGGTCGCGGGCATATAGTGCATGTGGCTGTGAGCCGATGGCGGCGTGCGGCGGCGTCTGCCCCCACGACGGGTCGGGTCGAAATGGATTGGCTACGAATTAGTGAGGGCAGAATGATGCGACGGACTGTGGGCAGGATAGCGATGTGGGTGGTCGTCGGAGCGGCCATTGTTGGGCTGACGGGGTGCAAGGGGGTTCTGAAGTCGGGCTCGGACGGGAAGAGGGTGGCGTTGTGGAACGGCCGGGATTTCACGGGCTGGCAGCGTGTGCTGGTCGATCCGATGGTCGATGTCGATGACGTCTGGCGGGTCCAGGGCGACGTGATCTACTGCAAAGGAGAGCCGTTCGGTTACCTTCGCACGGAGAAGCGGTACAGCAACTACCATCTCCACGTGGAATGGCGATGGCCGGAGAAGCCGACGAACAGCGGCGTCTTGCTCCATATGACCGGGCCGGACACCGTCTGGCCCGAGTGCATCGAGGTCCAGCTCAAAGCGGGCAACGCCGGCGATTTCGTGTTGATGAACGGGGCCGGCCTGACCGTCGACGGGACCGATCGGAAGGACCCTGCCAGGCAGTTTGTGGTGATTCCCAAGAGAGCCGCCACCAGTGAGAACCCGGCCGGGCAGTGGAACAGCTACGACATCTACTGCAGAGGCGACTCCATTCGCTGCTACGTCAACGACGTTCTCCAGAACGAGGGCACGAACGCCTCGCCGATGTCCGGCTACATCGGCCTTCAGAGCGAGGGCAGCCCCATCGAGTTCCGGAATATCTACATCGTTCCGCTGGACTGAACCTGGCACGTCCCGGTCTCTGAGCAGGCACACGCCCCGCGGAGCGGAGGGGGCGAGATCGGAATGTCCGAGAATGCCCTTGCCTGTGAGGTGCCGGCCTGCTAAAATAGGCAATGGCTGCGCAGGCCCAGTCGGGGCCAGGGGCAGTCCGTGAACGGTGAGCGTCCGTACTGAACGGGCCACAGAGTGCGGTTGCCGTGATAGCCAGAATCGAAGGCCTTGGCATGGTCGGTTCTTCAGGGTCGGCGGCTGGCAGAGGCAAATGCAATGGTTGCGCACTTCCGGGGCCGTTTGTATGTGGTTTACTGCTGTCAGGTGGTGTGTTGCATGCCGGGAAGGAGGTGCTCTTTCGACCTGAGAGAGGGGTTGCGCCAGTAGTGTGTCGTTTGCGCTGGAGTTGGGTGCATTCATTCGAATGCTGCCCAAGGGTAGGTGAATGTCACTATGTGAGGAGACGATTATCATGAGAAGGTTGGTGTTGTGGTGTGTGGTAGCGGTCCTGCTGGCGGGCGGGGCGGCGACAGGGCAGGAAATGTTCGATATCACGAATCCGGGTGACCCGATTGTAGGCGTCCCGGATGCCGGGAATTGGCCGGCTGGCGAGGAACCACCGAACGCGATCATCGACAATGTCGCCCAGAAGTACCTGTGTTTCGAGACGTCCTTCGTGGATATCGAGGGTAACCCAGATGCGGCCAACGGAGGCGCCGGCTTCCGGGTAACGCCGTCGGGGCCCAGGGTGGTGGTCAAGGCGCTGAACTTCGCCAGCGCCAACGATGCGACGGAGCGCGACCCGGTGGCCTTCCGATTTTCCGGCTCCGATGAGAGCATCGATGGTCCGTACACGTTGATCGCCGAGGGCACAATTGATGACTTTGCCCAGGCGACAGCCTGGCCTCGAAATAGCTGGATTTCGGCCCCCATTCCGATCGCTAACAATCGGGCCTATACGCACTATGAGGTTTTCTTTACGGACATTCGGGACCGGGGTCCGGCCAACAGCATGCAGATCGGCGAGGTGGAACTGCTCTCCGACGGCAGTCTGCCCGGCTCGGCCAGCAATCCTGTCCCGGCCGATGAGGCGATTGATGTGCCGCGCGACGTGGTGCTTGGCTGGGTGGCCGGTGAAATGGCGGCGACGCGCGACGTCTATTTCGGGACGAGCTTCGACGACGTCAATGATGCCAGTCGGGCCAATCCGATGGGCGTTCTGGTCAGTCAGGACCAGACGGCGCTGGCCTACGATCCGGATGGATTGCTTGCATTCGGCCAGACCTACTACTGGCGCGTCGATGAGGTCAATTCGGCCCCCGATTTCGCCATCTTCAAGGGCGAGGTCTGGACGTTTACGGCCGAGCCGTTCGCGTATCCTATTGAAGATGTCGTTGCGGCGACGAATGCGATCTCTGACCCGGGCGCCGGCATCGAGAATACGATCGATGGTTCGGGACTTAACGAAGCCGATCAGCACTCGACGGTCAGCAGCCACATGTGGGTTGGCGAGACCGACGATGGGCCTGTCTGGATCGAGTACGGGTTTGACCGCGTCTACAAACTCCACGAAATGCTTGTTTGGAACTACAACGTCGAGTTCGAGTTGCTGTTGGGCTTCGGCGTCAAGGATGTTACCGTGGAGTATTCAGTGGACGGCGAGGAGTGGACTCTTCTGGGCGACGTCGAGTTTGCCCAGGCCACAGCTCGGAGCACCTACACGGCCAACACGACCGTTGCGTTTGACGGCGCGCCGGTCAAGTACGTTCGGCTGACCATCAACAGCAACTGGGGTGGGATGGCCCAGCGTGGCTTGAGCGAGGTCCGCTTCCTGTATATCCCCGCGCACGCCCGCGAGCCGCAACCGGCCGACGGCGCAACCAACGTTAGCGTGGAGAGCCCGCTGGCCTGGCGTGCAGGACGCGAGGCCGTTTCGCACGAGGTGTACTTCGGCACCGATCCGAATGCGCTGGATCTGGCCGGCACCGTCAGTGCCGCCAGCTACGCCCCCGGCGCGCTGAATCTCGACAGCACATACTACTGGCAGGTCAACGCCGTCCAGGAGGACGAGTCGTGGGCAGGCGACCTCTGGAGCTTCGCGACACAGGCGTATCTTGTGGTCGATGATTTCGAAAGCTATACCGACGACATCGACGCCGGTGAGGCGATCTTCGACACCTGGCTGGACGGCTGGGTCAACGAGACCGGCTCGACCGTCGGCAACTTGGTGTCGCCGTTTGCCGAGCAGACCATCGTTCGCAGCGGCAGCCAGTCCATGCCGTTGTTCTATGACAATACGGAGGCCGCCGTCTCGGAGGCCGAGCTCGAGCTGGCGGCCGACTGGACGGCCAACGGCATCCAGAGTCTGACGCTTTATTTCTACGGCGATCCGGACAACACCGGCCAGTTGTACGTCAAGGTCAACAACACCAAGGTGCCCTATGACGGCGCTGCGGCCGATATTGCGAGGCCCGCATGGCAGCCGTGGAACATCGATCTGTCGGCGGCCGGCAACGTCAGCAACGTCCGTTCGCTGACGATCGGGATCGAGGGCGCCGGGGCGACGGGCGTTCTGTACATCGACGACGTGCGGCTGTATCCGAACACGCCGGACTACATCGTGCCGGTCGAGCCCGATGACGCGGGCCTGGTGGCGTACTACAGCTTCGACGGCAACGTCAACGACGGCTCCGGCAACGGCCATCACGGTACGATCCAGGGCACGCCGACGTATGTGGCCGGGGTGCAGGGCAATGCGATCGACCTGAACGGCACGACGGATTACGTCTCGACGGGCAAGAGTGCCTCGGACCTTGGCATCGCCGGCAACAGTCCCAGGACCGTCACCGTCTGGGTCTACACCCGCAGCTTCGCCAACGGCGGCATCTACGACGTCGGCGCCCGCACGGAGGCACAGGACTTCTCCCTGCGGACCCTGGATAGCATCGAGAACCGCTGGCGGATCCAATACTGGGGCGGTGATTTCGATTTCACGTATGACACCGCCGAGCGATGGGTCCACTTCGCCCACGTCCACGACGGCACGCACACCAAGATCTACGCCGACGGTGTGCTGATCGTCAATTGGGAGAAGACCATCGACACGGCCGACACCAACCCATTCCAGATCGGTCTCTATGGCTGGCCCGATGCCTACTTCGACGGCCTGATCGACGAGCTGCGCCTGTACAACCGGGCGCTGTCGGCCGAAGAGGTCCTCGGAGCGTTCGGCCAGACCGAACCGGTGCACAAGCCCTTCTAAGCCAAGGGGCTTCGGTCATGAGCAGTTCTTGGGGCCTGGATCGCATCGTCGATCCAGGCCCCATTCTCGTCGGCCCCAGCGCCGGTGAATGAGATGCGAGACATTTCTCCGCAAGATCGGGGGCCGATAATATACTTTTCTTGGTCGATGTCGGCAGATTTTCTTGCGTTGGACGAGCGAATCTGCTAAGAATAGGGTGGTCGGCTGCGAATATTCTCACAGGCGCGTCATCGTATGTGCTCTCGAACGCCGCTCTCGTGTGAGGTGCGTCCTCGTAAGGGGTGCGTTTCCACAGGCGGAACCGGGAGGCCCCGAGGCGGTTGTGATCTGTTCGTCTCCACGCCGCCGAGGGGAGATTCCAATCTCATAGTGAGGTACAGGAATGTGGCTGCGTTCCGTTCGGAGATGGAGTGCGCAGTCTCTTGTGCCGAAGGATAGAAGGAGGTGTTCAAAGGACCGAATGGAGAGTGTGCCGCAATTGTGCAGACTGTCGAAGGTGCAAACTTGACTTCTTCTGGAGGAACAACAATGAAAAGGAACACCGTGTATTTTGCGCTGCTGGGCTGCCTAGTCATCGCGCCGGCTGCCTCGGCGGCGATGGTGCACCAGGAATGGCATACGCGGGTGGACATGAGCCGCCAGGCGATCATCGACTTCCTGGTGGACTTGGCCAACCCGGTGCCGGAGCCCGATTATGAAGGTATTATCGAGGAATCGGCGTTTGTCGGGGCCAGAGACCAGTATGTGGCCAAGTTCTATGGCTGGGTCACGGTGCCGGAGACCGGCACGTACCAGTTCCACTATGCCTGCGACGACTACGGGATGCTGTACGTCAGCCAGGATGAGTACATGGAGAACGCCGTCGAAGTGGCCTATGTGGACGGCTGGTGCAACATCGCCGAGTGGAACAAGTACCCCAGCCAGCACTCCGAGCCGATGCAGTTGAGAAAAGGTCAGATCATGGCCGTCATGGCCTTCTTCCAGGAGGAAGGCGGCGGCGACAACATGGACATTGGCTGGACGGGTCCGGCGCCGCTGAGCAGCGACATCACGAATCCGACGTATCTGACCGACTACATCACGCACATCCCGCCGACACCGACCAAGGCCAGGGACCCCAATCCGGAAGACTACGCGACCGACGTGCCGCGCGATGTGGTTTTGAGCTGGGGATCGGGCAAGTTCGCGGCGACGCATGATGTGTACATGGGTACTGACTTCGACGACGTCAACGAGGCCACCCGGGCCGACCCGAGAGGCGTTCTGGTCAGCCAGGGCCAGACGGCGACCACGTATGACCCGCCCGGACTGCTTGACTTCGGGACCACCTACTACTGGCGGATCGACGAAGTCAATGCCCCGCCCAGCAGCACGATCTTCGACGGCAAGATCTGGAACTTCACCACCGAGCCGTTTGCCTATCCCGTGGCAAACATCATCGCCACGAGCAACGGCGACTTCGAAGAGAGTGCGGGTCCGGAGAATACGGTCGACGGCTCCGGAATCGGGGCCGCCGATCAGCACTCGACCGAGGCCTCACACATGTTCCTGGCCTACGCTCCCGAGGACGAGGCGCTCTGGATTCAGTATGAGTTCGATCGCGTCTACAAGCTCCACGAGATGCTCGTTTGGAATTACAACGTCCAGTTCGAGCTGCTGTTGGGCTTCGGCCTCAAGGACATCACCGTGGAGTATTCGGTCGACGGCGAAGAGTGGACTTCATTGGGCGACGTTGAGTTTGCTCAGGCGACGGCCCGGGCGACCTATTTGGCCAACACAACCGTTGCCTTCGACGGCGTGCCGGTCAAGTACGTCCGGCTGACGGCCAACAGCAATTGGGGTGGGATGCCGCAGTTTGGCCTCAGCGAGGTCCGCTTCCTGTTCATCCCGGCGCACGCCCGCGAGCCGCAACCGGCCGACGGCGCGGCCAACGTCAGCGTGGACAGCACGCTGGCCTGGAGAGCCGGTCGCGACGCCGTTTCGCACGAGGTGTACTTCGGCACCGACGCCGAGGCCCTCGATCTGGCCGGGACCGTCAGCGGCACCAGCTATGCCCCCGGCGCACTGAATCTCGCCACCACCTATTACTGGCAGGTCAATGCCGTCCAGGAGACCGAGTCGTGGGACGGCGCCGTCTGGAGCTTCGCCACACAGCCGTATCTGGTCGTCGATGATTTCGAAAGCTACACCGACGACATTGACGCCGGCGAGGCGATCTTCGACACGTGGCTGGACGGCTGGGTCAACGAGACCGGCTCGACGGTCGGCCACATGACTTCGCCGTTTGCCGAACGGAACATGGTTCGCAGCGGTCGCCAGGCCATGCCGCTGTTCTATGAGAACACCGGCGGCGTGACCATTGCTGAGGCCGTACGCGAGTTTGCCACGCCTCAGAACTGGGCCGTCAGCGGCATACGGAGCCTGTCGCTTTACTTCATGGGCGATCCGGACAACACCGGCCAGTTGTACGTCAAGATCGGCGCGACGAAGGTGCCGTATGACGGCGATCCGGCGGCTCTGAAGCGGGGCGGCTGGCAGGCGTGGAACATCGATCTGTCGGCGGTCGGCAACGTCAGCAACGTCCGTTCGCTGACGATCGGCGTCGAGGGCGCCGGGGCGTCGGGCGTTCTGTACATCGACGACGTCCGTCTGTATCCCAACGCCCCCGAGTACATCACGCCGGTCGATCCGGAGCCGACGGGTCTGGTGGCGCACTACACGTTCGACGAAGGGTCCGGGACCCGGGTGGGCGATTCGTCCGGCTACGGCAACCACGGGACCGTCCACGGCGACCCGCAGTGGGTAGCCGGGGTGATCGGCGGTGCGATGGCGTTTGACGGCGTCGGCGACTATGTCGACTGCGGCAACGACGCGTCGCTGGTCATTCGCGACAGCATCACGATCTCCTGCTGGATCAAGGTCGCTTCGTTCACCCGCGATTGGGAGACGATCCTCGCCATGGGCGACGACTCCTATCGGATCGGGCGCTCGGCGACCACGGGCAATTCGATCCACTTCGGGTGCAACGGGCTCAGCGGTGGCAACATCGATGCTTCGACCATCGTGACCACCGATACCTGGCGTCACGTGGCGGTGGTCTACGACGGAGAGTACACGGTCATCTACATCGACGGCATTGAGGACGTTCGGGTGGCGTCGACCGGGCAGATCGATGCAAGCGCCCACAACCTGTACATCGGTGAGAACTCCGACGCAACCGGGCGTTACCTGGAAGGGTTGGTTGACGACGTGCGGATCTACAACCGTCCGCTGTCGGACGGCGAGATCGCCGGCCTTTCCGGACAGACGATGCCGCGGCACAGACCGTTCTAAGGCGGTCCGGTCGAGGAGGTTTGTTTCCGGTAGCTCGAGGCTGCATGGAGCATTGTTGTTAAGAGTTGTAGCTGGAGCCTGGATCCATGCGGTCCAGGCTCCAGTCTCTTGGGCGGGTCAAATGTCTGTTCAAAGCGGCTATGCGATTCGCTTGAGCAGCCAGGCCATGTTTTGGCCGAGGACCTGCATGGTGCGCAGGCCCTCCTCGTCCTGCTCGGCCTCGCCTTTGGCCAGGCCGAAGCCCATGTTCCAGTAGATCGAGCCGGGTACGATCATCTGACCAATCAGGAAGAAGTGGTTGATTGCGTCGAAGACGGGGATCGCGCCGCCCCTCCGCACGGCGACCACGGCGGCGCCGACCTTGCGCCGGAGCATGTCATCGTTGGCCCGGACGACAAACCCGGCTCGGTCGATCAGCGCCTTCATTTCCGTCGTCACGTTGGCGAAGTACGTCGGCGAGGCCAGGAGGATGCCGTCGGCCTGGACCATCTTCTCGATGCAGTCGTTGGCGACGTCGTCGTCGATGACGCATCGTCCGTTCTTGTTCTGTATGCACCGCCCGCACGCCGTACAGCCCCGGATGGTCTGGCCCGCCAATTGGACCAGTTCGGTCTCGATGCCCTCTGACTCCAGCTCGGCGAAGACCTGACGGGCCAAAATGGCGGTATTGCCGTCTTTTCGGGCACTTCCGTTGAACGCCACAACCTTCATCGCATGCTCTCCTTATCGTTGCCGGACCACTCGTTTCAGATCGTTTGGGCCGCATGCTATCGGATCGGCTCCCAACCCGCAAGTTTGGATTGAGAAGCCGCCCCTGGGCGGGAATTTCCACGCAATAAACCACCCTGGCCGGCGACCAACCCAATGTGGCCAATTGCAGGCCGAAAACAGGCAATCAGTGGGGTTCATGAGATTTGAGGAGTCGTACCATGATTACCAGATGGCTGAAAATGGGAGCAATCGCGACGGTGGGCCTGGGGTTGGCCGGCGGTCTGCTGTTTGGGAAGGACGTGGCCAGCTACGTCCGCAGTTCCGCCAAGGGCGTGCGAACCGTGGTCAAGGACTCGGTCCCGATCGAGTTCGAGCTGCGTCGGGCCCGCGATCTCCTGGAAGAGATCATCCCGGAAATGCACGCCAACATCCGGCTGATCGCCCAGGAAGAGGTGGAAGTGGCTGCTCTGAAGGCCGAAATCGCCAAGGGGCAAGAGAGCCTCGAAGACGAACGAGCCAGGATCAGGACGCTTCGCGGGTCGCTGGAGACCCCGCAGGCGCAATATGTGTTTGCGGGCCGGCAATACAGCCGAGGCGACGTGAAAGCCGATCTAGCCGCGCGCTTCGAGCGACTCAAAGAGGGCGAACTGGTCCTGGCGAGCAAGCAGCGCCTGCTGGCCTCGCGCGAGAATTCGCTCAACGCCGCCATGCAGTTGCTGGAGAAGACGCGGTCGCAGAAGCACATCCTTGAGAACAAGATCGAGACGCTGGCCAGCCAGTATCGGATTGTCAAGGCGGCGTCCGTCGGATCGAAGGTCCAGGTCGACAACGGTAAGCTCGCCCAGACCGAAAAGCTCATCGCTCAGATTCAGAAGCGTCTGGACGTGGCCGAGCGCGTGCTGGCCCACGAGAGCCGGTTCATCGAGTCGATCCCGGTCGATACCGTCATCGAAGCAGACCTCGTTGCCCAGGTCGACGAGTACTTCCAGCAGCACGAAGGACCGGCCGAAGCCCAGAGCCCGATGGCCAAGGCGCACGGCCCAGAAGCGTCTCGTTGACAGGCGATGTTCTTCCGAAGCACGGTTGCGTTGCAGAGACCTGTGCCGCGTGATAGAATCCAGAATTAGGCCCACTTCACCGGCGATTGTAACGAGAAGGAGCCTTGCCGTGTTGATCCTTCGTATCAAACAAGCGGAGTGTGCGTTGGCCGACGGCCGGCTCGACGAGGCCTTCGAGATCGCCAGGGCCGATGACGTCCGGCGTCACCGTCACGGTCAGCGGCTCATTGGCCGGCTCACGCGGGCCTACGTGCAGCGGGGTCGTGAGGCCCTGGCCGGCGGCCGACTGGAGACGGCGCTGGCCGACTGCAACAAGGCCGAGAAGCTGGCGGGCAGCGCCTCCGAGGTGGCGCAACTGCGAGAGGCCGTGTGCCGGGCGATCGTCGAGCGGCAACAGGGCCATCAGCAGGGGGCCGTCCGGGTCGCGCAAGCCCGGCAGCGGATTGCGGACGGCTGGCATTCGGTCGGTGGGCAGATCCTGGAACGGGCCGGTTCGGGCGACGCCCAGGCCGCGTTGCTCAGGCAGGAACTCGACGCCGTGCGGCTGCACACCGAAGACGCCGTCGCAAAGGCCGAGCAGGCGCTGAAGCGAGGAGACCTCGTTGCGGCCGTCGATGTCCTGCGTGCCGCAGGCGTTGCGAAGAACCGAAACGGCCGGGTCGGTGAATTGCTCGGCCGAATCAGGAAACAGGCCGGCGAGCAGGTCCAGGCCAGTCTCGAACAGGGCCGGATCGACCGCGCCCAATCGTTGTTGCAGAGACTGGCCCCGCTGGACGGCGACGGTCAGGAGATCGCCGAGCTGCGCAGGGCGCTGATGCAATGCCACGAGGCGGCCGAACGGGTGGCGGCAGGGCGGCCCGGTGCGGCGCTGCCGCTGCTGCGAAAGGTCAAGACGATGTATCCGTCGGCCAGGTGGCTGGACAAGGTCCTTGGCGACGTCAAGCAGGCAGCCGAGGCGCTGGAAGAACTCGACGCCGGGCCGCTGGGCCTGAGCATTGCCGACGCCGTCGGCATTCGGAACCAGGCGATGCACGATGAAAACGATATCCCCGCTCGGGATGAGGCGATGCATGAGGCGGCACGGGCTATGAATGCGCCAAGGAACGACCCGACGACGTCGCCGCTGCCTTCGGCGTTCGTCATGCAGATGGACGGCATTGGCAGCTATCTGGTCTTTCGCGATGCACGCTTGACGATTGGCCCGATCAGTTCTTCGGCCCGGCCGACGCTGGGATTGATGGCCGAGCCGGATTTGCCTGTCATCAGCATCGAGCGCATCGACGCCGACTACTTCGTCCGTTCGGAGCGCGTGATTGAGGTGAACGGCACGCCCGTGACCGAAAAACTGCTGGCCGACGGCGACGTGATCGCGCTGTCACCCCGATGCCGGCTGCGATTCCGTCTGCCTAATGCGGCGAGCACGACCGCCGTACTGATGCTCAGCGGCGCCAGGCTCGGCCGGCCCGATATCCGGCACGTACTTCTCATGGGCCGTGACATCCTGGCCGGGCCGTACACGAACCACCACATTCAGAGCGAGCACCTCGATGAGACGATCACGTTCTTCGAGCAGAACGAGCGGCTGCTGTGCCGGGCGAGTCAGCCTGTTGCGATCGACGGCCGACCGATGCAGCCGGAGAAGGGCCTGATGATGGACAAGCCGATTCGGATCGGCAACCTCTCTATGGTATTAGCAGGGTTCCACGCGTAGCAGCAAGGTAAGTGACGATGACCTCTTGATCCGGCAGAAAACACTATGGACGCGTACCAATACAAATATGGAGACCGACCGCTGGAGGGATACACCATCCAGCGAGCGGCCGGGCGAGGCGGCTTCGGCGAGGTGTACTATGCCGTCAGCGACAGCGGCCGACAGGTGGCGCTCAAGGTGATCCAGAGCCACGAGCAGATCGAGCTGCGGGGCATCAGCCAGTGCATGAACCTCAAGAGTCCGCACCTGGTCACGGTCTTCGACGTCAAGCACAACGATCGGGGTCGGCCGTTCGTGATCATGGAATACGTCTCCGGCCCTGCGTTGAGCGATCTGCTCAAGGAGTCGTCCGGGGGGCTGGGCACGCAGAAGGCGGCCTTCTTCCTGCGCGAGATCGCCAAGGGCCTGTCGTATCTGCACGAGTGCGGGATCGTGCACCGCGACCTCAAGCCCAGCAACATCTTCTACGAGAACGGCTACGTGAAGATCGGCGACTACGGCCTGACCAAGGCGATCAGCACCAGCCATCACGTCAGCCATACGATCACGGTTGGGACCGTCCATTACATGGCGCCGGAGATCGGCGCGGGCCGGTACGACCGCAGCGTTGATATCTACGCGCTCGGCGTGCTGCTGTATGAGATGCTCACGGGGCAGGTCCCGTTCTTCGGGTCCAGTCCGGCTGAGATCCTGATGAAGCACATGACCGCGGCGCCGCCGCTCGAACACATCGAGGAGCCGTTCCGCCGGGTCATTCGCAAGGCCCTGGCCAAGGACCCGGACGAGCGCTACCAAACCGTGCAGCAGATGGTCGAGGACGTCTTCGGCGCCGAGCACGTCCGCAACAGCGTCTCGCAGTTTTCGCCGGAGGAGTTGTCGGTCGTCGCCGATCACATCGCGCACAAGATGGGCACGGCCCGTGCGCAGCAGGCAAAAGGCCAGGAGCCGAAGGACTTCAGCAAGGAGATCGGCAAGAAGGCCGAACTGATCGCCAAGAAGGTCGAGGCCTTCAGTGGGCAGATGGCCGAGAAGCTCAAGGTCGCCAAGGAACGGGCCCAGCAGAGCGGGTTGCGTCCGGTTGCGGTGGCCGATCCGATGGGCCCCGGGCAACGTCGCACCCTGGCCCTGGTGACCATGCTGGCCATCGCCATCGGAGCGGGCATTTTCAGCGGTCACGGCTTTGGTCCTGCGGCCATGGTCTTCGTGATGATCGGCCTGGCGTCGAAGATCATCCTCTATTCTCGCCGGCAATGGTGGTCCGGTCTCGACGCCGATTCACGATGGCTGGGCAAGGCCGCCACGTGTTTCGGCGCCGCTTTTGCCTCGGTCCTGGCCGCGGCGATGGTGGCGGGCATTTTCGGCGGTATGGGTGGGCATAACGGTGCGGCATTCCGGGGCCTTCATCTCTTCGGATGGTTGCCGTTTGTCGGCGGGGTACGTTTCGGAAGTGCGCTGGCGATGGCTCTGCCCATGTTGCTGGTGGACTGGTGGGACCTAAGCGACCCGCAGCGCAAAGCGCGGGTGGCGTTGGGTCCGGCGTTGTGGGCCGGGTTCCTCGGCTACATCGGCGGCAATATGTTCGGCATGCCTCCGGTCGTCGTCGCCTGTGCGTTGGCCGGGACGGCTCTGGTGGTTCAGACCCTGAGCCCCTGCGGCCAACCGCTTGCCGAGGTCATCGGGGCCCAGGCAGCAAAGAACGCGGAGCGGCAGACCCGCTCGGGCATCTATGCTCGCCCCGTCCCGGCGTATGCCCGGCCGTTGTGGATGTTCGGCTGGCTGGCCTGCATCGGACTGGGTTTGTTCCTCTGCATTCTGGCCGGTACGAGTCTGAGGGGTAACGCCTTCGGGTTTGCCGTCGCGTTCGGCGTTGATGCCTTCATCCTATCGGTGCTGTGCTTTGTCATGATGTTCCGGGGCACCTTCACCGGCTGGTATCGGTATCTGGTTCGACCGGTGTTGTTGACCCTTTGCGTTCAAACTGTGGTCACCGCGTCGATCCTGCTGGGAAACCTGAGTCTGCACGGGCCACAGGTCGCCATGATGATCTTCTTCATCGTCTTCCCGAACGGTCTGTTTCTGGTTTTCCTGCTGGCCCCGCCCAGCGCGTTCGGTGTACGCGACGTTGCCGTATCGGATGCCGCCGGCGGCCCTCTGCGGCACCGCTCCTGCGCTCGCACGGCGCCGAGCGGCACGGTTTCGCCGGCCAAGCGATTTTGGGCTTTGATCCTGGCCTTAGTTCCGATGGTTCCGCTCCCTCCTTTGTGCGGCCTCCAGCGGTTTTACGTGGGCAAGATCGGCACGGGCGTTCTCTGGCTGTTTACAGGCGGGCTGTTCGGCATCGGTCAGCTTGTCGATATCATCATGATCCTGGTCGGATCGTTTGAAGACAAGAACGGGCTGCCCGTGGTGAACTGGCACGGTCCGGACTCTGCAACGGCAGACGTGCCGGGCCGCGGGGCGGTGGCTCCGGCGGTTGGCGCTGCATCGCCGGCGTCCGGCAGTGAACCGGCACCGGCCCCAAAGCCCGACGCGGCCGCCGTGTCCCCCGCACGTGAACCTTCGTCCTCTCCTTCGTATGCCAGCACGGGAACGGTCATCTATGAGCCGTGGCACCCCTTCAGCGGTCTGATCTGTGCTCTCGGTCATATCCTGTTGCTGGCGGCGATCCTGGTCGGTCTGGCCATCGGCCTACACCTGCCCGCCGTCGTGGCGGCCGGCTGGCCCGATCCCGAGATGGCCGAGAAGCTGGAGGGGATCTTCGGCTACGCCGAATGGCCGAGGATGGTCGAGCAGGGCGGCGGCCTGCTCATCGTGGCCCTGCTGTTCTTTGCGGCGGTCCTGATCATGATCGGCCGGCGCAAGAATGGGGCGGCCCATCTGATTCGTGCCTTGCTGGGATTGGGCGGGTTCTTCTGGGCGATCTCGCTCTTTCGAAGTGAAGTTGTCTCTTCGTCGGAGGCCCGGAGCATCGCCGATCTGATCAGCCAGAAGCAAGTGGGCCCGGGCCTCGAACGGCTCTTTGGCGCCTTGGGCCAGGAGGAGGCGATCTTCGCCGGTGTGATTGCCCTGGTCTCCATACTCATACTGGCCTGGCCGCCGCGCCGACACACGCCGATGTTCGCACCGATGCCCAATCAGGGGGTGGTCTTATGATGCCTGGCGTTGATATTGTGCCGTTCGTTGTGGTGCCATTGACGTTTGTCTTTGTCCTGCTCATCATCCTGGTCGCCAAGTCGCCCAAGGCAGGGGCTTGGGTCGTGGGGGGGCTCCTCCTTCTGGCTCCGGTTGCCTTGTTGCGCCTTGCGGCGAGGGGGTCTCTGTCCCATCCGGAGGCAGTTCCGCTGTTTGTCGTGCCGTTGACGTTCCTGTTTGTCCTTCTGGTCATCCTGACGGCCAAGGCCCCGAAGGTGGGGGCCGCCCTGATCGTCGCTATCGTAGTCATGCTCGTGCTCGGCTTCTGGGTGATGATGCCCGTCGCATCTCACCGCAGCGTTCACACTGTAACAGCCGTCGCCCAGCCGGTTACGCCCGCGCCGCCTCAGGCGCCGTCGCCCATCTGGTCGGAGGGCGTCGAGCATCAATTCGAGGCGGACATCTATCCGTCGGCTCTGGCGGCGGCAGAGGCGCTGGGCCGGCGGCTGGTCGGGCCCATTCAGACCGTGGTCGCCGAGCCGAATGCGCCGGTTCGGATCGTCCTGTTCCAGGAAGGCAACAATCGCCAGGTCGTTTCAACGATTCAGCGCGTCCTCCAGAGAGAGCTGTCTGCCGTGCCATGCTCCGTCGAGGCCGATCTGAGGAACATCCGTCCCGGCGAAGTGGGCCTGACGCTGCGTGCCGAAACACGGGTTCAGGAGGAAGTCCCTCGCAATCAGGGCACAGGTCTGACGATCATTGAACGGGTCATGGGTGGCAGGATCACCGGGACGGTCTTCACGGACGAGCGCCGGGCCAGCGCCGGGTCCGACTACATCGACAAGCCCTGGGCCGACGATTTCTCGTCGTTTGTCGCCGGCAAGCCCGACGGGCACTTCCTGATCGCTCGGTCGCGGGAGGCGTGCACCAGCGAGAACGAGGCTCGACAGCAGGCCATCCGCGATGCATGCGATCAGCTCAGCAACATCGCCGGCCAGAAATGGACGGCGGTTCCCGGCCGGCCTCCTCTGACGGTCAGCTCCCGCGACGTGCAGGAAGGGGACTTCATCCTCGACCAATTCGTCCAGAGCTTTGACGGCTCGGCGGGACGAATCTGGCGACAGTCCATCCTGCTCGACGCCTCGGGGCCGAAGCTCGCCTGGCTCCAGAGCCGCAAAGCGGCCGAAATGCACGGCGAGCGAGTCGCCTGGGCTCATATGATTCTCTCGGCTCTCGGCGTTCTGATCGTAATTGTCGTCACCTACCTCTTCCTCAACATGGCCACGAGAGGGTATTATGTATGGTCGTTGCGGATCGCCGGGGTTGTCCTGGCGATTGCGGCCATCGTCTCGATCCTTCTGGTTCTGAGGTGAATCGGTCCCATAGGTCTTGTAGGTCCTATGGGACCTATGAAACCATGGAAAAGATCTCTCGGCCCGAACAGTACTTCCTCGACAGGATTCGCCAGGGCGACCAGCAGGCGTGGTCCGACTTCATCGGGCGATATCGAGGCCGTCTGCTGCGCTTCGCGCGGGCCAAACTGCCGCAGCGGGCCGACGCCGAGGACGTGGTCCAGGATGCGTTCATGGCCTTCCTCCGGAGCTTGGAGCGGTTTCGCGGCGAGTGCGATCTTGAGACCTATCTGTTCTCATTGATCCGCCGCAAGATCATCGACAGCTACCGGCGCAGGGACGCGCGAAAGGTCTGCCTGATCCAGGACGCCTACGAGCCGGCTACCGATGACGGCTCATCCGACGCCTTCGAGCAGGTCGCCTCTCCGGCCCAGACCGCCAGTTGGTATGCCCGGGCCGATGAGCAGTACGACCTTCAGAAGACGGTGCTGGCCGAGGCGCTGGAGGAGCTTGTGGACGGCTTCAAGAAAGCCCTGCGATTCCGTGACCTGCAGATCATCGAGTTGCTGCTGTACTGCCAGTTGCCCAACAAACGCGTGGCCGAGACGATGAGCATTGACGAGAAGACCGTTGCGCTGGTCAAGCATCGCAGTCTCAAGCAGGTTCGCCGTTTCATCGAGGGCAAGAGGATTGCGGCCGGTTCCGCCTCCGAGGAGTTCGAGGGGCTGCTGACCGACATCTGGGAATACCATCGGTTCAGTTGTCCCAAGCGCAGCACACTCGGCGGCTTTTTGCTCAAGACGCTCGACAACGCCTGGCAGCGCTACGTCGATTTCCACCTCCACGTGCTGGGCTGCCGCTTCTGCCTGGCGAATCTGGAGGACCTCGAGAGCCAGACCGCCGAGGGTGCCCAACAGCTCCAGGCCCGCATCATGGAATCCACCGTCGGCTTCCTCAGCCGGCCCCTGTAGATTGCCGTGGCCGGTTCAGAATTCGATGAGGTAGTAGGGCGTTCTGTCCCGGGCCCCGTCGATGGTGACGCGATTCCGTCTCGGATTGGTACGGTTGGACCCTTCCGTCGCCTGTCTAACCCACACGGCACAGCAGAAGATGGGTGCGACGCTGTCAAGTGAGCCGGCGGGGGACAGATGGCTGATGGCTGTTGCAGGAACGCCTCTGATGACCTATAATCCCGCCCATACGGCTTGACCGCAGCGTCTGTGGTGGTGTTTCCGCCGCGCCACGTCCGGGCAGGGGCCCTTTGCCGTGACGGCGCCGAGCAAGAGAACATGTCTTTTCGAAAGAGGTGCAGATGGCCAAGAAGAAGAAAGCCAAGCTGATCGTTGACGGTCGCGAGTTGGAACTCGACATCATCGAAGGGACCGAAGGCGAGCGCGCGATCGATATCACCAAATTGCGGGCGGAGACCGGGTACATCACGATGGACCAGGGATTCGCCAACACCGGCAGTTGTACCAGCAACATCACGTTCATCGACGGCGAAGAAGGCATTCTGCGCTACCGTGGCTACGACATCGAAGACCTGTGCGAGCATTCGACGTTCACCGAGGTCTCCTATCTGCTGCTGCACAATCGTCTGCCGACGCTGGTGCAGCGGGAGAGCTTCTCGCAACTGCTCAACCAGCACTCGCTGCTGCACGAGGACATGCGTCACCTGTACAACTTTTTCCCGCGCGACGCGCATCCGATGAACATCCTCGGCACGATGGTCAATGCGATGAGCAGCTTCTATACGAACGTGGATCTGCTGTCGATGCGCGAACACATCGACAAGACGGCGACACGTCTGATCAGTAAGATCCGCACGACGGCCTGCTATGCCTATAAGAAGAGCATCGGCCATCCGATCGTCTATCCAAAGAAGGACCTCAAGTACTGTGAGAACTTTCTTCGAATGATGTTCTGGTCGCCCGTGAACAACTACCAGTTGCGGGACGACCACGTCCGTGCGCTGAGCGTCCTTCTGATTCTCCACGCCGACCACGAGCAGAATTGCTCGACCTCCACAGTTCGCATGGTCGGCAGCGCGCACGCGAATCTGTATGCCTCGATTTCGGCAGGCATCTCGGCCCTATGGGGGCCGCTGCACGGCGGGGCGAACCAGGCCGTGATGGACATGCTTGCCAAGATCGAGCGTCACGGCGGCAAGGTCCAGAAGTACATCGACATGGCCAAGGACAAGAATTCGAGCTTCCGCCTGTCCGGCTTCGGCCATCGCGTCTACAAGAACTACGATCCGCGCGCCAAGATCATCAAGAAGATCTGTATGAAGATGCTCGAGGAGGAGGCGGCCCACCAGCCGTTGTTGGAGATCGCGTTGCGGCTGGAAGAGGCGGTCCTCAAGGACGACTATTTCCTCAGCCGCAAGCTTTATCCCAACGTCGATTTCTACAGCGGCTTGGTCTATACCGCCCTCGGTTTTCCAACGAACATGTTCACCGTGCTCTTCGCCATCGGACGGATGCCTGGCTGGATCGCCCACTGGAAGGAGATGGTGCGCGACCCGAAAGCCCGGATCGCTCGCCCGCGACAGATCTATACCGGAACGAACAAACGGCAGTACGTGCCCATCGAGCAGCGCGCGTGAGTTCCCGCTGCGATGGGAGCGGAGAAGGCATGATCGAGTTACTCAGAGACCGACGGAGTATCCGAACGTATCTGGATCGACCGATCGAGGCTGAGAAGATCGAATTGCTCAAGGAGGCCGTGTTGCGCGCGCCGTCCTCGCGGAACATCCATCCCTGGGAGTTCGTCTTCGTTGACGATCGCACGATGCTGAAGAAGCTCTCGGCATGCAAGCCCCACGGCGCCGCCTTCCTCAAAGGCGCGCCGCTGGGGATCGTGATCTGCGGCGACGACACCCGCAGCGACGTCTGGGTCGAGGACTGTTCCATCGCCTCGATCCTCGTGCAGATGGCGGCGCAGTCGGTGGGTTTGGGCAGTTGCTGGATTCAGGTGCGCAAACGCATGCACGATGACCAGATCAGTGCTGAGCACTACATCCGGAACGTCCTGAGCATCCCGGAGCACGTTCGGGTCGAGTCCATCGTCGCGGTCGGCTACCCGGCCGAGCGGCGCACGCCGCTGCCGGCGGAGGAACTCAAGACTTCAAAGGTCCACCTCAACCGGTTCTGAGACTGACGCGTGGGGTCAGTCGATTACGACCTCCTGCACACCGGCCGACCAGTCCTCGTGTAGGACGATCTCGATCTTGATCGCATCCGTCTCGACGGTCTCGAAGGCCACCTCGTTAAACTGGTCCCTCTTGGTCCCATAGGCGCCTGAGGTGCGAACCGGTTGGAAGCGGCCCGCGCGGTCGCGGTACAGCACGCGCCAGGACTGGGGCACGCGGCACCCGCCGTGATTGCTGTCGTCGAACCAGTAGACCTTGACGTGGGAGACGGGGTGTCTGCGGTCCCACTCAAATTGGAGCCACTCCGTGGTGCCCTTGCGCGGCCAAAAATCCAGTTGGCCACCTGATGCGTCGGCCGAGTTGGCCGGCAAGACCTGATCGGTGACGGCCGGAAGCGATTTGTGGACGAACGAAGCGGTCGTCTTACTGATGTAGGCCAGCGTATCGGCCGGCTCGGCGCGGGCGGCCTCGGGCACGCGGGCGGGCCAAACCGTCATCGGACTGCGTCCCCGATGGGCCCAGGCGTAGTACGGGATTGCGGTGAAGGGCCGTTCGCGCGTCAGGACCACGTCCCCGTCGAGCGTGCGTTTGGCGGCGCGGGCCCGGCCCGTCACCACTGTGACGCCTCCGAGCAGGTCCCGGCGGTGTTGGGCCTTGAATCGGGCGTCGTCGGAGATGACCAGGCTGAGGACCTGGCCGTCATTGTCGTGGCCTTCGAGGCAATAGATCAGCGGGCCCCGCTGGAGGGCCACCCGGCCCCGCGTGGCCCTGACGGCTTCGTGGGCGACGATCCGACGGACCGGCATGGGCAGACGCAGTTCGATGGTGTCGCCCGAATCCCATTGCCGCTCGATGCCGGCATACCCTTTCTCGACCGGCGGCGTGACACGCCTGCCGTTGACTCTCAGCACGGCCTCGTCCTTTACGACGCCCTCGAACCAATACAGGTCGCTGGGGACCGCCTCGTTCCGCGCCCAGCCTGGCATGCGGACATACACCGAGAACGTCTCGCTCTTCTGCGGCTCGACGCGGATCGTTACTCTACCGTCCCAAGGATACTCGGTCTGCTGCGTCAGCGTCACCGTGTTGTCGGTGGTCCGGATCGTTGCGTCGCCGCCGACGAACAGGTTTACGTAGACGTTACGGTCCTTATGAGCGTAAACGTATCCGGGGACCGACGGGATGAAGCGAGCGACGTTCGACGGGCAGCACGCGCAGGCGAACCAAGGACTCCGTTCATGTCCGCCGGCCGATTCGAGGGGATTCGGATAGAAGAAGCGATCCCCGTCCATCGAAACGCCCGACAGAGCGGCGTTGTACAGCGTCCGCTCAAGGACGTCGATATACTTGGCGTCCCCGTGCATGAGGAACATGCGATGGTTCCAGTAGATATTCGCGATTGAGGCGCAGGTTTCACTGTAGGCGGTCTGGTTGGGCAGTTCGTACGGCTCGCTGAACCCCTCGTTGCCGCCGCTGGCCCCGATCCCGCCGGTGACGTAGAGTTTGGTGCCCACGGCGTCTTCCCAGATCGCATCAATGGCATGAATGTACTGCATCTCGCCGGTCAGCGCCGCTACGTCGGCCATGCCCGTGTATAGATACGCCGCCCGCACGGAATGGCCGACCGCTGTGGTCTGTTCGGTTACGGGCTTGTGGTCCTGGGCGTATTCGCCGTAGAGTCCGCCGTTGCCGTCCGGGCCTCGACGGCCCTTGCGGCCTCGTTGGTCGAGGAGAAACTTGGCCTGCTCGAGATACTTCTCGTCACCGGTCACCCGATAGAGCTTGCAGAGCCCGATCTTGATCTCCTGGTGGCCCGACGGATCGGTGCGTTTGTCCGGGGCAAAGGTCTCACAGATCAGGTCTGCGTTGTCGATGGCGATCTTCAGGAAGGATGAATCTCCCGTGACCTGGTAGTGGGCGACCGCCGCCTCGTACATGTGTCCGGCACAGTACTGTTCGTGCATGACCTGGATGTTCGTCCATAGCTTCTCCGGCTGCTTTTCAGGAAGGGAATAGAAGGTGTACAGATAGCCGTCGTCCCATCGGGCCTTGTCCATGATGGTGATCAGCTTGTCGAGGTAGAGTCTCATCATGGTGTCGGGGTAGACCTGGAGCGAATAGGCGGCGCCTTCCATGACCTTATAGACATCGGAGTCGTCGAAATAGATCCCTTCATGCTTGCCTTCGCGCAGGCCGGCGGCCTTCTCGAAATTGCGGATGCGGCCGGTCTCCTCGCATTGGCCGAAGGCGTAGGGGATCGTGACTATGCGATTGGTTTCCAGGCGGGGCGTCCAGAAGCCGTCGTCGACGTGGACGTGATTGAACGGGACAGGTTTGACATGGTAGTCCCGTTGAAGCTGCGCCTGGTCTGCGCTGGTGTACGACGACGACAAGAGTCCCAGTACGACGATGATTGCCACAAGGCCAGTGGTGCTCTTCGCTTGATGTGACATCTCGACCATCCTTTGCCATGAAGGTTAATACGGAAGATTCGGATACTCCATCATACCCTTCGTCGCGATTCGTGCAACCTTCTGCTGCGTCCAGGTCGCTGTGGGGTCGGGCGGCCGCGCGCGACAGATGCAGATGAGGAAGATGAATGCGGGTGAGAGAGAATGCAGCTCGATGCGGTTTGCAGAGCCCACAGCAGAAAGACGAAAAACCCTCTTATGGGACGAGAGGGTCGTGGAACATCAATGGGGGCGTGACAGAAGGGATGCGGTGAGCGGATTCAGAGTGACGGCGTCTTATGGTTCCTTCGGAGAGACATTCTGCTCGGTCTCTCTGGCCTCGGCTCCGCCCTGAGCCTTCTCCGCCTTCTCTTTCTGGATGGCGTCGTAGATCTCCCTGCGATGAACGGGAATGTGCTTGGGCGCGTTGATGCCCAATCGCACCTTGTCCCCGCGGACGTCGACGATGGTGATTTCCACGTCATCGCCGATCATAATGGACTCATCTCTTT
>Ga0334889_1001615_pt1 | contig 28776 bp, 26 predicted proteins | sample GraSluR1_MG_2_FD_207222 | JGI IMG/M metagenome (GOLD analysis project Ga0334889, IMG submission 207222) | Sludge microbial communities from methane-producing bioreactor in Wageningen University, Netherlands - Granular Sludge_8_08-R1 | ecosystem: Engineered > Bioreactor > Anaerobic > Unclassified...
CAGACCCTTATGTGGCGCTCGGGTCGGTCTCCACCGGAGCCCTATCCTCCACATAAAGAAGAGTATTTTTAGTATTACCAAATAAATGGCGGATTATTCCATTTACACAAAAGGATTTACACTCCCCCATCGGGAACACTAAGGCTTGTCTCGCGTGTCCGGGGGTACAGCGCTAATTCCCTTCCATGGTCAATATCGCTCTCGCGCCATCCATGGTGCTCGCCCCCCTCCCACGCTCGCCTTCGCCAAGTTGTTCCTCGGTGGCTGCGTCAACGGTCGTTACGTCGGCGTTTCCCCCTCCTGGCAAAAAGCGCGGTATACTTGTTTTTCTATAAATAATCGTTATCGGCTTATTTTCCGAAACAAGTAACTATGGACAGAATCCTTTTTTAGCAAAGCAATGCCGTACCAGACTATGGGGAAGTTTCTTGACTTGCCTGCAGAAAAAGGGAAAATTTCCTTAATTTAAAAACAGCAGAAAATAAAACAATTGCTGCGGGAAAAAGCAAGGCAAGACGCGTCCCCTGCTCATGAAGATTTTGCCGTAATAATCTATAACTCAAGTAGTCGAAAAGAACCACTCTATAGAGGTGATAGGGGGAAATTATGTAGGGGTGCCCTACAACAGAAAATTTTTAACGATCACCTAAAATTATGGTATTCACCAAACCTAAAACTATAAAAAGAATCTGTGTTAATCTGCGTCCGCAGGATCCGTGTGCGAGCGTAGCGAGACTGTGTCAAAAAAAACTTCCTTGCTGCGCAGTCTCTGGCAAATGCGAAGTTTTTAATAATTGGTCTTAGGCGCATGAAATTTGAAACGAGCAGGAGTGATAAAAATGTTGGGAAAAAGAAAAAAGGAGTATTCAAACATCGAAACCCTTATCTCAGAAGGAGTAGAGATAAAAGGAGAAATAAATTCCCGCGGGTCAATTAAAATAGACGGAAATGTAGAGGGGAAACTACGAATACAAGGAGATTTAGTTATTGGTGAGAGCGCACAGATTAAAGGCGATTTGCTGGTTGAGAACCTGATCCTGGCAGGGAATCTTCAGGGAAACGCCAATGCCAAAGGTCGTCTGGAAATTACCTCAACAGGAGCAATGACAGGCGATGCAATCTGTAAGGTGCTGACGATAGAAGAAGGGGGAATTCTGGAAGGAAGGTCGCAAATGTCCCAACAAAAAGAGAAAATTGATAAGGGAAAAACTGCCAATGTTTAAGAATCCAAGCAGGCATGACTAAAGCAAACGTTGCAGGAGGGAGGAAGCCGGTTGTTTAGGGACAGAAAGCAGGCAGGGGAGTCGTTGGTAAAGGCTCTGGAAGAAAAACAAATAGATTTTGATGTAGTAATTGCAGTTCCCCGGGGTGGGGTGGTAGTAGCTGAACTCGTGGCTAACCACTTTAGATGTCCGCTGGATGTAGTAATGGCTAAAAAAATGGGGTCTCCCGATTTGCCGGATTATGTAACCGGAGCGGTCAGCCCTGATGGCGAAGTACTTATTGCTGAAAGAGTAAAGGATTTATTCAATATTGAAAAAGCGGATATTGATAAGCTGGCAGAAATAACAAAAGTCAGCATTAACAGGAGGCTGAAAGAGTATCGGAATTTTAGACCACCGGTTAGTGTTGAAGGTAAAAGGATTTTATTGGTTGATGACGGAATAGTGAGTGGCTTTACCATGAAAGCAGCAATAAGGTACCTTAAAAGACAAAAGATAAGCAGAATATCCATAGCAGTTCCTCTCAGTTCAAAAACAGCTTACTTGAATCTGCTGGAAGAAGTAGATTGCCTTCTGGCCTTGAAGGTGCCGGAAAACTTGTATGCGGTAGGACAGTATTATGAAGATTTCTCTACGGTTGATGATAATAAAGTGATAGAGATCTTGAAAAGAAGAAAATATCATTAATAGGCTTGCTTGGCAGCAGGAATTTCGTTCTTTACCTGTTCCAGTTTGCGATGAACAAGATACAGCGCTCTGGCAATAATGTCTGACATTTTATAAACCGTGTGCAAACGAGTATTCTGAAGAACCATGTGTTCAATAAAACCTCCCACATTGACTACACCTGAGACATGAAAGTCTCCCACCTCAGGCAAAGATTTTTTAAGAGCTGTACCCGGCTTTAAACATCCTTTCTTAATGTTGATAAAACCCACTCGCTTAACATTGCCGAGACAGGCATCAACTGCAACAATAAACGGTTTATTATAAGAGCCGGAAATATCGGCCACGACTTTTTCAAGATTGGTGGCATGAACAGGCTGTTCCAGTGTGCCGTAAACATGGGCATAACTGCAGAGGTTCTTTAGGCGTGTTCCTACCAGGGGCCCAAGACAATCTCCGGTTGCCCGGTCAGTACCTATACATAAATAGACCACTTCTCTGTGCAACATCTGGTTCATATCCATAAAGAATGAGAAAATAGCTCTTTCCACCTCGATTAAACACTGAGGGTCATCATAGTGAAAAGAATAATTCTCCTTATTCAATATCTTCAGGTATTTGTGCAAAAGAATTCCCCCAATTTCCAGAATAATGGTCTTTATCTTAAACTTAAGCCAAATGCAAAAGCCAAGCCCATTAGTATTTTTGACAAATGGGAAAATTTTTATGCAGTAATTGTAAGCTTGGAGGAATATTTATGATATAGACGATAGAAAATCCCAGCTATGGGGGCGAGGATATTAAAATAAAACTTATGATGATCATAGCCTATCTTGGCGCAGTAATAGGGGCTGGTTTTGCGTCCGGGCAGGAAATAATGCAATTCTTCCTGGTCTATGGTGAGCAGGGATTAAAGGGTACAATAATGGCCAGTGTTCTGTTTGCCGGCTGTGGAGGTATGCTTATATATACAGCCCATAGATCCAAAGCCAGCAGCTATCAGAAAGTACTGGCCTATTTGTTTGGGAGAAAGACTGCCGGAATAATAGATATCTTGTTGGCAGTATTTCTTTTCCTGGGAATCGGAACAATGCTATCAGCGAGTGGCGCTATTTTCTATGAACATCTTTATCTGCCCAAAGCCCTCGGGATATTCCTGGCTTTTTTTCTGGTAATATTATTCCTGGCAAGTGGGAAAAAAGGCCTGGTTTTCTCCTATAATTTACTGGTTCCAGTCAAGCTTCTCTTGTTGCTTGTGATCACAGCCTATGCTGCCTTTTTCGCAGACACAGGGCAGACAGAGCCAGCGAAGGCTTTTTTGGCTCCTGAAAACTACGGATTATGGGCAATCTCCAGCATTTTATATGTAGCCTATAATTTTTCCCTGGCAATGGTGGTGCTTACAGAGTATCAGTCGTTGGGAACTCGCAGGAACGCTATGACAGGGGCGGTGTGGGGAGGATTAGTCCTGGGAGGACTGCTGATTTTAACCTACCTGGCATTATCCAGGTTCATGCCGCAAGTAATCAACTATCAGGTTCCAATGCTTTATATAGCTGGAGAAGTATCGCTGATGACCAAGCATATATACACGATGGTACTGTGGGTAGGGATATTAACCACAGCCCTAGCCAATGCCTACGGCTTTGCTCAGCGTTTTGCCAGCTTTACGGGACTCAGTTACAGCTTATGCCTCTTTCTTTGCATGAGCCTGGCTCTGCCGGTAGCCTTCAGGAGTTTTTCGGGACTGGTTGCAAAAGTGTATCCGATTTTTGGAATATTGGGGCTGGTAATTGTAAGTGCGCTCTTATACAAGACAGGAAAAGACATCGCAAGAGTCTTGTATTATAATATAATGCAATTAATGAAGGGAACCAAGGAGGTTTAAGATGATTAATCTCAGAAAAATCCCCGCAGTTGATGAAATACTTGTTCAAACAGAAGTAAAAGACTATATAAAAAAATATCGCAGAGAATTTATACTTGATTTAATCAGAGAAGCGACAGGGGAACTACGCCGGGATCTACTCACTGTTGACGAGGAATTGGACCGCCAGGAACTCTTGCAGAGAACCCTGCGGAAACTGCAAACAAAAGTGTCGCAGGCGGGCAGGGGAACTCTGCAAAAAGTCATAAATGGAACAGGTGTTGTGCTACACACTAATATGGGAAGGGCTCCTTTGGGTAAGCCGGCAGTTGATTACATGGCAGAAATGGCGCAAAATTATAATAATCTGGAATTAAATCTGGATGAAGGGAAAAGGGGTTCTCGTTACTGGCATGTTGAGGAAATTCTAAGCAGATTGACAGGAGCAGAAGCAGCCCTGGTCGTGAACAACAATGCAGCAGCAGTTATGCTTGGTCTTAACTCTATGGCAGAAGGCCGGGAAGTAATTGTATCCAGGGGCCAACTGGTAGAAATCGGAGGGGCCTTCAGGATCCCGGAAGTAATGAAACTGAGTGGAGCAAGATTAGTTGAAGTGGGAACCACTAATAAAACATATATCAGCGACTATAGTGATGCAATAAACGAGGAAACGGCACTGCTTTTTGCCGCCCATACTTCGAATTACAAGATAATAGGGTTTAGTGAAGAAGTTGAACTGGATAAACTGGCTAAATTGGGAAAAGAGCGACAAATACCGGTGATGCAGGATCTGGGCAGTGGGGTTCTTATGGATATGACAGCGTGGGGATTGAAAGATGAGCCTATGGTTCAGGAGTGCGTGGCATCAGGGGTTGATATTATAAGCTTTAGCGGAGATAAACTGCTTGGAGGACCTCAAGCAGGAATAATTGTTGGCAAAAAGAAATATATTGAAGCTATGAAAAAAAATCAATTACTGCGTGCGCTCAGAGTAGATAAACTTACTATAGCAGCTCTGGAAGGGACATTAGTGGAATATCTTATGGGGAATCCGGAAGATAGTATTCCGGTAATCCATATGCTAAAGATGGGGCGGGAAGAGCTTTACAGAAAGGCCAGGGTGCTTTGTGACAAGCTACAGGAAAGAATAGGCAGTCTGGAAAGGGTAGAAGATATATCACTGCTTGAACTGGAAGACATGGTAGGAGGTGGGGCTTATCCCACTTATAAACTGCCAGGCTTTGGGGTCAAAATCGGATTTTCTGAGCTTCATTTGGACAATCTCTCCAGAAAACTCCGCTTACAAAACCCGGCACTTCTGAGTCGTAGACAGGACGGCAAAATGTTGATTAGTGTAAGAACTATTCTTGATGGGGATGAAGATTTATTGATAAATATGCTGGCAGAGGTTCTGCAGAAAGAAAATAAGAGAGGTTAGTACTATGAAGCGGCTGATAATAGGAACTGCCGGTCACATTGACCATGGCAAAACCACTTTGGTAAAGGCAATTACCGGTATAGAAACCGACCGCCTGAAAGAAGAAAGGCAACGAGGCATTTCAATAGAACTGGGCTTTGCTCACTTTACCCTGCCAGGGGGGCAAAGAGCGGCCATTGTTGATGTACCGGGGCATGAAAGGTTTATCAGGCATATGCTGGCCGGTGCATTTGGAATAGATATGGTTCTTTTCACTATTGCGGCTGATGAAGGAATTATGCCTCAGACCCGTGAACATATGGATATTATTGAACTGTTGGGAATAAATACGGGTATTGTAGTATTGACCAAAAAAGATATGGTGGATGAAGAATGGTTGATGCTGGTCGAGGACGAAGTAAAGGAATATATTGATAAAAGCATATTGAAAGGGGCTCCCATATTAGCAGTTTCCGCTATTAAAGGGGAAGGTACAGAGGAACTGCTGACAGCCATCGAAACCCTTGCTGATGAAGTAACGGAGAAACCTGTTTTTGGACAGGCCAGATTACCTATTGACCGGGTTTTTACCATATCCGGTTTTGGTACAGTGGTTACCGGAACTCTCTGGTCCGGACAAATCAATGTGGGAGATACTCTGGAATTAATGCCGGAGCAAAGAACGGTTAAAATAAGGTCTTTGCAGGTGCATAATGAAAGGGTCTCAACAGCTTATGCGGGACAGCGTGTGGCCGTTAATCTTCAGGGAATTGAAGTGGCAGAGATAAAAAGAGGATATCTCCTGGCTACATCAGGCTATTTGAGTCCAAGTTACCGGGTTGATACAAGGTTAAGGCTGCTTCGTTCCAGCAGCAGGACTTTAAAAAATTGGAACAGGGTAAGGTTTCATGTGGGTACAGATGAGGCCCTGGGCAGAATCGTTTTACTAGATCGTGACGAACTAAAACCCGGAGAAGAAAGCTTTGCCCAGATAGTCATGGAAAAACCTGTAGTGTGTTATAAAGGCGATCCTTTTGTTATCAGGTATTATTCACCGGTAACGACTATTGGCGGAGGAAATATAATCGATCCTGAAGCAGCAAAGCAGAAAAGATTCAGAGAAGAAGTCCTGGATGAACTGGCTATGAAAGAGGAAGGAAGCCTCTACGATGTTATCCGGCATGAACTGGAAGCAAAACCTGAAGAGCTGATGACAACAGTGGAGCTTGCCAAAAAAACCGGGAGTTCCCAAGAACAGATCAGAGAAGAGATACAACAACTTATAGAAGATGAGAAGGTTATCCAGATAAGAGCAGATGAATACATCAGTACTTATGGACTGGAATTGATTCAGGGAAAAATAATTGATAGCCTTGGTAATTATCATAAACTATATCCTTTACGTCAGGGTTACCCCAAGGAAGATATGAGAAGCAGGTATTTTAAACAAATCAATTCCAAAACGTTCAATTTGATCCTCAAAAAATTGGAAGGACAGGAAACCATTATCAGCAAAAACAACAAGCTGTCTTTGTCAAGTTATACTCCTTCACCATCAGCAGATGATGAGAAAAAGATAGAAAAGTATCTGGAGATGATGAACAGCAAACCTTTTTCACCACCGTCTCCAGAGGAATTAATAAAAAGCCTGAATATTGATGAACAGGGCTTTTTGGAATACAGTTCCTATTTGCTGGAGCAAGGATTAATAGTCAAGGTAAGCCAGGAAAGCTATTTTTCCAGCAAAGCGATAGAAGAAGGGAAAAGGTTGCTGGGCAATTATTTCGAGAAGGAAAAGGAACTGAGCCTGGCTACTGCCAGGGATTTATTAAAGACCAGCCGAAAATATGCACTACCCTTAATAGAATACTATGATAAAATTCGTTTTACTCGGAGATTGGGAGACATAAGGGTTAAAATGTAGGATTAATTGACAGCAAGCTTTTTATCTCAAAGAAACAGCAATAGTGATTAATACTGCTGGCACTGCAGCAGCCTGAAAAACCTTTTCCTGGACGATAAAGAAAGGCAGCATAAAAATGCGGCTTAAAGAAAAGTAGAATTTAGATTGAAAGCCGTTAACAGAATTTGGAGCAGAAAACACAATTAACCTGGAATTTACAAAAATGAGAGACAAGTAGTCGAGAAGGATTTGACAATTAGAAAAAACGAATATATACTCATGTAGGCGAAAAAACTTGTATTATGGAAGCGGATCGGTCCTGGTGGGCCGCCTGGACTTCAAATCCAGTTTGCGCCGTGGCGGTCCCACGGTGGGTGAGTTCGATTCTCACACGCTTCCGCCAAACCAAACAAGAGCTCCCTTCAATTAACAAGAAGGGAGTATTTTTATTGTAGTTTTTTTCCTTAATAATAGAATTTCTTGCTAAATAGACCAGAAAGTTTATTTCCCGGGAAATATCAACAATATTTATAAACAATATACCGGTATCAGCTGCGAAGAACTCGAAAAAAGTATGATTGTGGTTTGATATTGCCCAGTAAAGCGTCTGTTAAGAGATGATTTGACTACTGCCAGGCGTTAGCCTTTTTCAGATAGCGGGTTGAAATGACAATTAAAAGGATTATCACCAGTAGAGATATAATTATTTTAAGATCCTGGATCTTGAACAGGCAGAGACCCAGTCCGGTATAGAGTATGGCGGTTGGTATTTTTCCGATAGCAGAAGAAAACAAAAAGGTTCTGAAAGAAACACCGCTTAAAGCAGAAGCAATATTTATTATAGGAGTAGGAACCACGGGAATAATCCGGGCTAAAACTATAGTCCAAAAAGCTGTTTCAGAGTCGATATTCTGAATTTTATAACCGAAATGCCTTTCAATTCGGCAACCCACCCAATCTGCTCCCAGGAAACGACAAAGCCAGAAGGCTAAACAGGCTCCCAGAAGAGCACCAACCCATGACAAAAGAAAACCAGTGCCAAAGCCAAACAATAATCCGCTTACTGTAGCCATAATAATATAGGGGAAGACTGGGAATGCTGCCTGTATAATGAAAAGGCCGAGAACAATAGCCGGAGCCAGAAGACCAAAGCTCTGTATATATAGACTTATAGCCTGTATATCATTAATATTTTGTAGATCCAAAATAAATAACTCCCTCTTACTAAGACTGTGGTTACTTTTGAGCACGGAACCCAAGCTACGATATTCAAATTTGAACAATAGCCTGGCGAACTATTATATTACCAGGATATTTTTGCATAATCAAAACCCCAACTTGTCAGTGTTCGCGAGCAAAGCGAACATCAATAGTGCCCGAAGGGTGAATCTTAAGATCCTTTGGCGTTGCCTCAGGATGACAGTATAAAATACTTGCCTAATGATACGGAAAAACCAATTATGCAAATCCTCACTATTATATTATATTCAAAATGCTCAATAAAAAAAGGGGAATATCTTATGATAGGAAAATTAATACTACTATATTTTGCGTTATATAGAAACAGTAATACCAGGTATCGTAGATCAACAAAATATGGGGTTATGTTTTGCAGCCCAAGAACAATGCTTAATCGGGAAAAAATAATATTGGCTATGCTATAATAATTATAATTCCCCATAAGGGCAGGTGGTGTAAATTGCAGCTGAATCTGCTGGATTATTTTATTATTGGAATAGTTATAATAAGTGCTCTGACAGGACTTCGCAGAGGTTTTTTGGATGCCCTGGGTGGAATAGTGGGCATAATTGCGGCGTCGATAGGGGCATTTGTATATTACGATGATTTTGCTGCTTTACTTGAAGAGAAATTCGGGGTAGGTACCGTGATTGCTGGGATAATCAGGGATAAACTCCCTATGCCGGCAGTGTCAACTGAACCGGGATTAGTACACAATTACTTGAGTTCAGGATTAATTAATGCTGATCCAGCACAACACCTGGCACAGTTATTGTTAATGATAATGTCCTTTTTCTTGATTATTCTGGCGGTATGTGCAACAGTCAAGTTGCTGTTTAAGGCGCTGGAGGCGGTTTTTTCCCATGGATTCCTGGATTGGGTAAATAGAGTAATGGGAATGATTTTAGCAATTGCGAAGAACATGCTCATAGTTACATTGATTTTGGGGATAGTTTACCCGCTTCTGGAAGCCGCTGCCAAGATGGGTTTGCAAGGAGCTTTAAATGCTGTAGTGTATATTAATAGTTCTATAATGGCAGCTAAAATGTTGAACGCATTTATGATTTTCAAAGCAGTAATGGGGTTAAGTGTATAGTGATGCAAAAATCCAGGGAACACTAAAATGATTAGTTATTTAGATATAGGGAGGAATGAGATATAGTGCAGGAAAACAAAGATGAAATTAAACGAAATGCCTGGATGAGGATTAAGGATAAGGATATTCCTGTTATGGAAGATCTGAACAAAGCATATCTGCAATTTCTAAACAAAGCGAAGACTGAAAGGGAAGCGGTAGATTTTATTGCCGATATTGCAGTGAAAAATGGATTCACTGAGCTTGAACAATGCGACACAGTCACAGCGGGGCAAAAACTGTTGTTTGTTTTTAAAGGCAAGGTTTGTGCCCTGCTGATAATGGGAGAGGAACCGCTGGTTAATGGAGTTAATATTGTGGCCTCCCATATTGACTCACCTCGTCTGGATCTAAAAGCCCGTCCGGCATATGAAACTGATGGACTGGCTATGTTTAAGACGCACTATTATGGGGGAATCAAAAAATACCAATGGTTGGCCATGCCGTTAGCACTACATGGAGTAGTAGTCAAGAAAAATGGGCAGATAATCCAGATAAAGCTGGGTGAAAAAGAAGATGATCTGGTTTTGACCATAGCCGACCTTTTACCCCATCTGGCAAAAGAGCAAATGGATAAAAAAATGTCGGAGGCAGTAAAGGGCGAAAGCCTCAATGCCCTGGTTGCCAGCAGACCTCTGCAGGGGGCCGAAAAAGACCCGGTAAAACAGCAGTTGCTGAGGATACTTAAAGAAAAATACGATATTGATGAAGATGATTTTAGCAGTGCGGAACTGGAACTGGTTCCTGCTTATGGAGCTCGGGAAGTAGGTTTTGACCGTAGTATGATTGGTTCTTATGGACATGATGACCGGGTTAGTGCGTTTTCTTCCCTGCGGGCTGCTCTAGAAGTGGAAAATCCCAGGAGAACAGCCATATGTCTCTTTGTTGATAAAGAAGAAATAGGGAGTACAGGAAATACAGGTCTGCAATCCCTGCTTATCGAAAACCTGATGGCAGAGTTATTACACAAGTCGGGGGAACATGATTATTATACTATTCGCCAGAGTCTGGCAAATTCATATGCTTTCTCAGCAGATGTTAACGCAGCAGTAGACCCGAATTATCCCGATGTATTTGAAAAAATGAATTGCAGTTTCCTGGGAAACGGAGTTGTGGTGACAAAATATACCGGCTCCAGGGGGAAAGCTGAGTCAAATGATGCCAATCCTGAATTTTTGGGAAGTATACGTAAATTGTTCGATGACCGCAATATAGTCTGGCAGGTAGGTGAATTGGGAAAGGTTGATATCGGCGGAGGCGGGACTGTAGCCCAGTATATTGCCAGATATGGCATGGAGGTAGTTGACTGCGGGGTGGCGGTTCTGGGTATGCATTCTCCCTTTGAGGTAGTAAGCAAAGTGGATGTATATATGGCCTACAAGGCCTACAAGGCATTTATGCAGGATTTCTAGAAGGAATATTCTGATTTCACAGTAGACAGAGAATGCGCACTAAGGGGAATTTTTGACACGGGCTCGCTATGCTCGCACACAGATCCTGCGGACGCAGATTAACACAGATTCTTTTTAATATTTTTAGTTTGGTGAACGTCAAAAATTATAGTTGATAGTTTGATAAAATACTCAGCTTCCATTAATGTTTTGTTCAGGATAATGGAAGCTATAGCTTCCGTTATCCTTGAAATCTAAATAAAAGCAATCTATTAACCATCAGTTCACCTTTGTAGAAATCCAATAAATATAAAAACATTAAAGAAAAAATCAGTGTAAATCTGTTAAATCCGTGTGCGAGCTTAGCGAGCCTGTGTCAAAAAAAATTTCCTTGTTGCGCAGTTTCTGGCTAATGCGTATTATCATGAATGATTTAATAGAGGGAGGTGGAGGAGATGGACGAAGCCAGGCTCACGCAAATGGTAAGAGCTGCAGGGTGAGCGGCTAAAATAGGACCGGGTGTCCTGGAAGATATTTTGCGGGATTTTGAGCTCCCCAGTCACCCAAACTTACTGGTTGGCATACAAACCCGCGATGATGCAGGGGTATTCAAACTTAATGAAGAAATAGCCTTGATACAGACAATGGATTTTTTTACCCCTATGGTAGATGATCCCTATGTTTTTGGGCAGATAGCTGCGACCAATGCCATAAATGATGTATACGCAATGGGCGGGAATCCACTTCTGGCAATGAATATGGTAGCTTTTCCACAGTGTGCTGATATGGATATTTTGAAAAAAATACTGCAGGGAGGATTATCCAAAATAAAAGAAGCCGGAGCTTTGCTCGTTGGAGGACATACGGTAGATGATAATGAGCCCAAATATGGTTTGTCAGTCAGCGGACTGATTCATCCTGAAAAAGTGATCAGCAACCATGGCGCACGTCCGGGAGATCTTATCTTTTTAACTAAACCAATAGGCAACGGAGTTATAGCTACTACTATAAAAGCCGAAATGGCCTCACAGGAAGCATATGATGAAGCTATACACTGGATGTCCATGTTGAATAATGGAGCATCGGAGGCCATGCAGCAGGTGGGTGTTAATGCTGCCACTGATGTAACTGGATTCGGATTGGTGGGGCACCTATTTGAATTGGCGGCTGCCAGTGACGTACATGTGGAACTGTTTTATGACCAGGTAAGATTTATGAGAGGAACCCTGGAGTATGCCAATATGGGTCTTATTCCCGGTGGTGCTTATACAAATCGCAATTATCTGGCAGATAAAGTGAAGTATGCCGCAGGCATTGACCCAACAATAAGAGATTTGCTTTATTCCCCGGAGACTGCAGGGGGGTTGCTTATTTCCCTGGAGGAAAATAAAGCATCAGATTTGTGCTCAGCCATGGAAAAACGAGGAGTGATGTGTTTCCCCTTTGCAAGGGTAGTGAATCAGGGCTTCCAGCCTATATATATAGGCAAAGCGAAGTAAAGGACTTTTACAGCCTGAACAAAAGGAATGAGGAGTCTAAGGAACATGGAAAGAAAAAAATTTGAGCTGGGAAATATAGTGAGAATGAAGAAACAGCACCCTTGCGGGAGTTATCACTGGGAAGTAATACGTATGGGGGCGGATATAAAAATAAAATGCCAGGGTTGTGGCAGAATAGTAATGCTTCCTCGTATGCAATTTGAGAAAAGAATGCTGAGAGTGGAAGAATAAGTCGACAAAATATTGTCCCAGCACATATATTAATAACAAGATCTACCCAGTAAGGGAGAGAACAGAAAATGGAAATTAAAGTAATATCCAAGCCGCAGTTTGCCATAGGAGATCTTGTTAGAGTAAAAAATATCTCCAGGAACGAAAGATTCTGCATTATCGGTTTTAAAAACCGGGGGACGGTTGCCATACTGAAAGCCTTGTTTAATGATACTTATATTATTGAAAAACCCCTGTCAGAACTCCAGACCCTGCTGATCAAAGGCCTCCTTTAAGAGCATATTGCCTTGCATAATATTTACAATACTGATATAATCAAATGAAGTCCCTGCCCCGTATACAAAGCGGGGCCATTACTCATGAAAATGAGTTAGTCCGCAGGGAGGAGGTGTAACGATGCGCACATATGAAATAATGTTTATCCTGAAACCGGATCTGTCTGAAGAAGTGATAGCTGAGACCAAAGAAAGATTGCAAAAGATTATTGCAGATTTTGGCGGGCAGTTTATCGATGAAGTTGATGGTTGGGGTAAAAAACGCCTTGCATATAGTATCCAGGACTATTTGGAAGGTATTTATTGTTTGTGGAATTTTCAGGGTCAATCTGAAACTGTCCAGGAATTGGACAGGGTCATAAAGTTATCTGATAAATTCCTGCGCCACATTATAGTCCGTAAGGACGAGAACTAGCCTTTTTCAACTAGAGATTCTTAGGGGGGGGAAGATGCCTTGTTAAACAGAGTTATTTTGATTGGCCGCCTTACTCGTGATCCAGAACTCAGATATACACCACAGGGTACAGCCGTGGCTACCTTTACTATAGCAGTAAATCGGAAATTTAACCGGGAAGAGACAGATTTTATTCCCGTAGTAAGCTGGCGGGGTTTAGCTGAGAATTGTGCCAATTACCTGGGCAAAGGGCAACTTGCTGCAGTTGAAGGAAGATTGCAGGTGCGCAGCTATGATAACCAGGAAGGGCAAAAACGGTGGGTTACAGAGGTTATAGCCGATGATGTCAGGTTTTTGAGCAAACCCGGCAGCAGTTCAGGTTCTGATTATCAGGGCAAACCCGTCAGAAAAGAATCCGGCAGAGACGAATGGAAAGATCTGGGACGGGAAGTAAGTCTGGATGATATTGATATAGTAGATAGTAACCCGGATGATGAAATCCCTTTCTAGAAAAATAAATCTTTTAATTATATGAAGCATTGTTTAAGCTGATTATAACAGGAAAAGGGACATTAACCGCTTGTTTCCAAGCAGAGGAGGAAATAACTTGAAAAAAGACAGACGCAAAAAGAGAAGGCAATGTAATTTTTGTGCAGATAAAATAGAATATATAGACTACAAAGAAGCTCCCAGGCTCCGTCGCTACATTACAGAAAGAGGAAAGATTCTTCCCCGCAGAATCACCGGAAACTGCGCGCACCATCAAAGGCAGTTGACAGCAGCAATAAAAAGAGCGAGAGTTATGGCACTCTTACCATACACATCGGAATAGGAAAAAAACCCTCATAAAAATGAGGGTTTTTTTACCGGGAATTTCGCCGGCATGAAGGCTTCTTTTTCCGAGCATATTTATATATAGCAGGTGTTTTATGCTTTCCTGCCATATCCAAGGAGGAAAAGCTCTTTTAATGCAGAACAGGTTAAAAGGGAGGTGAAGTCTCTGGATGGGAGAAACAAAAAAGATCGACATAGCCAATAACTTAAAGATAGTAGAATGGCTTAAAGCAGAACTGCTTGATTCAGTTGCAGCGCTATACAAATCCTTGTTGAAGACAGGCAATGATATAAAAGGTGATGCCCTGGCCAGGATAATAATAATAGCCTATCTTTTAGGCCGCAGGGTCGGAGTACCTTTTGAGATAACTGATATGCAGGTAAAAAACAAACTTGGAAACAGTATTGATAAGTCTGAGGAATTGGGACAGTGGCAAGGAGATTTATCAGACTTGCTTCAATACCTGGAAAAGCGTAAGAGGTGATAGTTTGCGGGTATTTGTTTCGTATATCATGGTTTCATCGCTGACAGCGTGCCTGATGGCTCTTATACCTCAACTGACATTTCTTCTGGCTATTGCCTGGGGTGCGGTTATAATAATGAGCAGCGTTTATTTGGATAGAAATCAAGTCCTGATTATATTTGCGATCAATGTTTTGTTGATGTATGGAATTGCCGGAGGCAGTACTGTTTTTTTTTATCTCTGCTTTTTTGGAGCAGCGGTTCTGGTCATGGCCTTTTTGTCAACTGCCCGAAGTGATTACTACCGGCTGCAAAAGTGGGGGCTGATTACTGCAGTCGTAGGAGTATCCCTGTTCATGAGTTTGATATATCTGAGTACAGGCGAAATAGGCATGGCTGAGATGGAAGCACAGTTAGGTTCTTATCTGGAGAATACTGTTCAGGCATATGAAGAATCAGGCGTTTTTGAGATCTATGAAGAACGAGGGATAAGCAAGGCTGAACTGGAGGAAAGATTTGCGGAAGTAATAAGTCTGGTAGTCTGGCATTTGCCGGGCTTCTACTATCTTCAGGCTATAATGGTAGTATTTTTCATGCTCTTATTAACCTCATTTCTGAGCCTAAAGCGAAACATTCAACGTCTAAAAAAGAAACCCTATGCTCAGGAAATAATGCCATGGCAATTGGTCTGGCTGGTAATTGCCGGGCTGGGATTATGGCTGTGGGGTAAAGAACAGGCCAATGCAATTTACTATATAGGCTCCAATATTCTGCTGGTAATGGTGCCGATAACCATGTATTTTGGTTTGGCTGCCTTGATTTACAAATTAGGCCATAATAAAACAGCAAGGAACAAACTAATAATAGTCTTGATTGTGGTGCTTTCGATAATATTTCCTCTTTCAGCGCTGATTTTTTTGAGTTTGATAGGATTATTTGATTCTTTATTGGACTATAGAAAACTACGTTTGAAAGGAGAGGATTTTCCAAAATGAAAGTAATTTTAAATAAAGACGTAAAAGGCCTGGGCAAGGAAGGGGAAATAAAGGAAGTGTCTGATGGCTATGCCAGGAATTTTCTTATTCCCCGGGGATTGGCGGAAGAAGCCACTAAAGTAAAATTAAAAGAAAAAGAGGAAAAAAGCCAGCGTAATCAAAAACAGAAGGAAAAAGAAAAAACCGCGGCTGAAAAGATTAAAGAAAAGCTAAATGGAAAGTCTGTCAGCATAATCGTCAGGACAGGCGGAGGGGAAAAACTTTTTGGTTCTGTTACCGCCAAGGAGATTGCTGAGGTTTTACAGGAGGACTTTGGTGTACAAATAGACAAGAAGAAAATAGATTTGAGTGATCCCATAAAACATCTGGGGGAATACAAGGTCAAACTTAAAATCTATCCCTCCATCCAGGCTGAGGTTAAGGTAAAAGTTACAGCAGAATAAATCTGGGAGGATAGGTCGTGCAATACCAGGTAATAAAAAAGAAGAAAAAAGACTTAAACTGTGATCTTCGAGCACAGTTATTTTTTAGGATGGAGTGCTTGTACCATAAATTGGAGGATATTCTAGGTACCCAGAACATGATCCTGCAGGCCAGCAAACTGGATGCCCTGGATTTGATGTCTTCCGCTTTACTGGAAGACAGAGTTCTGGCCCTGCAAAAGTTGCTGGAGAAAGATCCTACGATCACCCGGCTCACAGATGAAGAAGAGATATTGAAAATGATCGATCATCTTGAAGATCTTGTAGCAGAAACTCATATGAAGAGAACGGTTGAAGAAGAATTACATAAACGGATACAGGCCAAGATGGATCAGAAATACAACGATTATGTCCGGGATATCAAGCTGCAGATTCTTAAAGAAGAAAAGAACAGTCCCGAGAATGCGCAGACCTTAAAAAAACTGGGACAACTGGAGAAAATGGAAAGGACCAGTTTAAACAGTTCAGCCCTGGAAATACTCAGACCAACTGATATTTATCAGGTGGTTGGGCAGGAAAAAGCCAGGAGATCCTTAATTGCCAGTTTGAATACCCCTTACCCGCAACATATTCTTTTATATGGACCTCCGGGGGTTGGCAAAACTACCTGTGCTCGTCTGGCTCTGGAAATGGTCAGGGGGATGCCGGGAAATTCATTCCCAGAGGAGGCTCCTTTTATTGAAGTAGACGGCAGCACTATGCGATGGGACCCGCGGGAATCTACCAATCCTTTACTGGGTTCTGTTCATGACCCTATTTATCAAGGGGCGAGAAAAGAACTGGCAGATGAGGGTATTCCTGAGCCAAAACTTGGCCTGGTATCAGAAGCCCATGGAGGGATACTCTTTATTGATGAAATTGGTGATATGGATATTCTGTTACAGAATAAACTCTTAAAGGTATTGGAAGACAAGAGAGTCTATTTTGAGTCATCTTATTATGATCCCCATGACGACAGGATTCCCCGCTATATTAAACAAATATTTGAAAAAGGGGTGCCAGCCAATTTCATCCTTATCGGTGCTACTACCAGGAATCGGGAAGAGATAAGCCCGGCTTTCAGATCACGATGCCGGGAGATTTTTTTCGATCCTCTTTCACAGGAACAGATTATAGAAATCGTAAGATTATCTGCGGGAAAGCTGAAGATGAATATGGAAGCCGGTGTGGAGGAAATAATTGCGGGCTATTCCAGTGACGGGCGCTCAGCAAACAAAATATTGCTGGACGCCTATTCTCTTGCATTAAATGAGGGAGAAGCAAGTGAAATGCCCCTGTGGGTTAATTGTGAACATGTCTATGAGGCCATACAGAATAACAGGATTCATCCGGCCGTAAGTACCAAGGCTTCAGATAAAGCAGAGACGGGAAAGATTTTCGGGCTGGGAGCATCAGGATACCGGGGGACCTTGATAGAAATCGAAGCTATTGCTTTCCCGGCAGAAAAAAGCGGAGAAGGTGCTATCCGCTTTAACGATACCGCCGGCTCAATGGCCAGGGATTCGGTATTTAACGCTGCCTCGCTTATCAGGATGGAGAACGGGGAGAAACTGAATAATTATGATCTGCATATAAATTTTGTCGGTGGAGGCAATGTAGACGGACCTTCAGCTGGTGCAGCCATCTATTTGGCCATACTGAGTGCCATCAAGAAGATGCCGGTCAGGCAGGATGTAGCTATTACCGGCGAAGTGTCAATACAGGGTAGGATAAAGGCAGTAGGAGCGCTCTATGAAAAAATATACGGAGCAATGCAGGCAAAGATAAAAAAAGTTTTGATTCCAGAATCAAACGCCAAGGATATTCCCAGTGGAATTAAGGGAATTGAAATAATTCCCATAAGAGATATAAAGGATAGCTATGAACATATTTTTAAAAGAGTAGAATAAAGGATGGGTCACAGCACTTAATCTTCTTTCTGTCTATCTTCAACGAGTTTTGCCCCCAAATTTGTTTCTCGCTATTCTGAAGAAGTATATTGTATACAAGGCAAGCTTAAATACCCCATTTTTACGGACAATGTTGACATGCCCGGGGCCTTTTGCTAACATTAATTTGCTATAGAAAGGCCAATGCTTAAAAAAGCTGGAGTCTTAGAAACCAGGAGGTGGATTGATGTCAGCGCTAGTACTGGTGGGGGCGCAGTGGGGAGATGAAGGGAAAGGGAAAATAACCGATTTCCTTGCCCGGAAGGCCGATTGTGTCGTCAGGTACCAGGGTGGGAGTAATGCCGGGCATACTGTTGAAGTAATGAACGAAAAATTTATGCTCCATTTGATACCTTCTGGTATACTTTATCCTGATACCCTTTGTGTAATAGCCAACGGTGTTGTGGTGGATATGCAAAAGCTGATAGAAGAGATAGAGGGCTTGCAGCAAAGAGGGATTGATACCAGTCAGCTGCGCATAAGTCAGAGGGCGCCTGTAGTTATTCCCTACCATAAGAAAATTGACGAATTGGAAGATCTTAAAAGCGGCATAGGCACAACCAAAAGAGGAATAGGGCCTGCCTATGCGGATAAAATAAACCGGATAGGTTTCAGAATAGCTGATTTTATGAATGGACGAGATTTTATCATAGACAGGTTTAAGACTCAGGTAGAATATAAAAATCGCATTATCAGGGAACTTTATGGGGAAGAAGGCTTCGACTGCCGGGAACTCTTGGATGGATTGCTGCAACAGGCAGATATATTGAAAAAATATACTGCAGACACATCTTTATTACTTTACAGGTCAATTCAGGAGGGGAAAAAAGTAATGTTTGAAGGGGCTCAGGGTGCATTGCTGGATATTGATCACGGCACCTACCCCTATGTTACTTCATCCAATCCCATTGCCGGGGGTGCATGTGTGGGCAGTGGAATTGGCCCTACCTTGATAAACAGAGTCCTGGGTGTGGCCAAGGCCTATTCAACCCGGGTGGGTGAAGGCCCCTTCCCTACCGAACTGCAGGATTCCACGGGGGAAACCTTGAGAGAAAGAGGCGCTGAATTCGGGACTACTACCGGAAGACCCAGGCGTTGTGGGTGGGTTGATGCGGTGGTTCTGCGCTATGCTGCCCGTATCAATGGTTTAACTGATCTGGCTATTACCAAACTGGATGTGCTGGATAGCTTTGCTGCGGTAAAGATATGTGTTGCTTATCGTTACCAGGGCAAACTCCTCTACGAGTTTCCAGAAAATAATCAGGTATTGGAGCAATGTGAGCCGGAATACCTGATTATGCCCGGATGGCAAAAGGATATCAGCGATATCAGTGAGTATGAAGAATTGCCGGTCAATGCCAGGGCTTACCTGGAAAAGATAGAAGAGCTTACAGGAGTCAAACAGACTCTTATATCAGTAGGCCCTAAAAGGAAACAGACTATAGTCAACTACGAGTTATTTTGATGATTTGATAGAAAAACCAAGAAATGTTACAATTTTATTAGCTACAGGGCGCGTAACTCAGCGGGAGAGTGCTACCTTCACACGGTAGAAGTCGTGGGTTCGAAACCCTCCGCGCCCACCATATTTTGTCCAATCAGTCAGGTAACTCAAATAGTCTTCCACAGATGTCTGCAGTAATTTTGCAAGCTTCATGGCTAATGCAAGTTAGCGTCAAAATCAGTGTTAAATTTAATAAAAATAGTGTATAATGGCTTTGATGCGGGAGTAGCTCAGTGGTAGAGCACCGGCTTCCCAAGCCGGGTGTCGCGGGTTCGACCCCCGTTTCCCGCTCCATTATTATTGAGCCAAGCGAAGATCAGTAGTGCCTGATGGCACTGCATAATTATAGGAGGGATTGTTCTTGAAAAAGCATATTATAACCATGGTTAAACCAAATCTAAAGAGGGATATGGACAAGATTAATTGCAGGGAGTGTGCAACCTCGTGTCAGTCTGCCTGTAAGACATCCTGTACAGTTGGGAATCAGAGCTGTAGAAACCAGTAGATAAAAAAGAAAAAGGGCAGAAGTCTTTTTCTGCATTATTACTTATAAACTGCTGGTCTAAGTTCGTATTCGATCCAATCGCAGTGTTTCCTAATTCCTGGAGGTTCTCTTTTTTGTTCGTTCTGATAGATTTTTGGCAAAACTGAAAGGGGGTATAAGCTCCCTTTTTTTTATTATATATAGAATATAAGCTCTCAAATAAGGTGCTTATAGGTTCTGTTTTAGTTTCAAGGGACAAAAAAGGGTTGCTGCTCTAAAATCAGTATAGTGTGGAATAACGCTGCTGCTAAAGGCTCGGCGCAAGCCGGGTTTTCTTTATGGGAAAGTATTGGATAAACTCAGACGGGAGGAGAAAAACAAATGAATCTCATTGATGGGTATAATTATGAAGCCAATGTACACTTGTTTTCGTGGAAAGATCTTAATATCCTGCTGGATGTAAACAGTGGGGCAATTCATTTGCTGGACGATATGGCAAATGAACTGTTTAAGAAAATAATTGATTATCGAGGTAGCATTAATAGAGTAATAGAAGAATTGAAATTACAATATCCATTGGAACAAATACAGGAGTTGTTGAAAGATATTAAAGAGCTTCAGGGGAAGGGAGCAGTTTTTAGCCAGGCGGAAGTTCCCCTGGTGGATCTTTCAGCTATGCAGGTAAAAGCTATTTGTCTTAATGTGGCTCATTCATGTAATATGAAATGCCGCTATTGTTTTGCCAGCCAGGGAGATTTTGGCGGTAAACCCTCATTAATGTCTCTCGAAACAGGAAAGAAGGCTATGGAATTTCTAATAGAAAAAAGTGGAACAATTCACAACCTGGAGGTCGATTTTTTTGGGGGGGAACCCCTGCTGGTGGCTCCCATGCTTAAAGAATTAGTCAAGTATTGCAGAAACCGCGAAAAAGACTGCGGTAAACGCTTCAATTTTACTCTGACCACTAATTGTCTTTTATTGGATGAAGAAATGATGGACTTTGTCATAGAAAATGATATTAGTGTGATATTGAGCATGGATGGCCGAAAAGAAGTTAATGACCGGCATCGGATTTTGAATAATGGCAAGGGCAGCTATGATCTTATTGTACCTCGTATAAAAAAAATGCTGCAAAAAAAGCCTGTAAGCTACTTTGTCAGAGGAACATTCACCCGTAAGAATTTGGACTTTTCCGAGGACTTGCGACATATGATCGGCCTGGGCTTCGACGGGATTTCTCTGGAACCTGCTACCGGCCCGGACAATGGCTTTTCCATTCAGGAAAGCGATCTTCCTGCAGTCCTGGAGGAATACGAAAAGCTAACGGATATCTTACTTGAATCATACCTTGCGGGACAAAATATCGATTTTTTCCATTACAACCTTAACCTGCAGAAAGGACCTTGTCTGGCCAAACGAGTGACAGGCTGTGGTGCAGGCATAGAATACCTGGTAATAACTCCTGAAGGGGATATATATCCCTGTCACCAGTTTGTGGGAGAAGAGGAGTTTTTAATGGGAAATATGGATTCTTTTCTGGACAATAAAATAAGGGAAAGATTCGAGAAAAACCAACTAAAAGACAAAGAATGTCAGAATTGCTGGGCAAGGTATTTTTGCGGGGGGGGTTGTCATGCCAACGCGTTTCACAGTAATGGAGATATGAGCAAGCCACATCAAGTGAGCTGTATAATGCATAAAAAAAGAATTGAAGGGGCTATCTATCTGGATCTGAAAAAAAGCCTGGCTCGAAATGTATAATGATGGTAATGAGAAAACAATATCTAGTAGCAATGGAGAAGGTAAGCTACTAGATATTGAATATGGTGAAAAATGTAGTTTTTTGAGGGGCTTAATTTATAAAAAAACCGCAGAAAAAAGCAGGAATTGTTTTCCCATAAATAGAATTACTTAATGCTCAAAAAATTATTTATTATTATGGAGAGTAAATTAATGTCAGATTATTTACAACAAAACAAAAGGTTTATTCCGGTAGGGGTAGTTCTGGTATTTGTACTGGTTTTTTCGTTGATAGGTTTAATAGGGCTGAGAACTCCGGCGTATATTGTATATATTGATGATCAAGAAAAATTGATTGTCGAAAGACCGGAGGAAGTAGACAAAGTACTGGAAGAAATAGTTTCGGAGAAAAATAAGGAAAGTACCGTTAAAATGGAGCTGGGCAATGTAATCAAGTACGAACGTGTCCTGGTTAACAAAAAGTCTATTGTAGCAATGAAAGACTTGCCGGGGGAATTAGAAAAAGTACTTGGCTTTGATTGTATTGCGGTATGTATTGAAGTTGACGGTAAGCCTGTAGCCTATATCGAGAGTGAAGATAAAGCCAGCAAGCTTTTGGAAAAGCTGAAAACGGAATATAGTCAGGTGGATGAAGGAGAAGAATTAATTGAAGCAACATTTGCAGAAAAGGTAGAAATAAAGAAAGCAAAGGTTTCAATTTCAAGTATTATGGCAGAGGAAAAGGCTTATGAACTTATAAAAACCGGTACGGAAAACCCGGAAAAATACACTGTAAAAGAGGGCGATTCTCTCTGGCTGATAGCCCGTAGAAATAATATGTATGTGGATGACATATCAAGGGCCAATCAGCTGAAAACGAATAAATTGTCTCTGGGACAGGAATTGGTATTGGTAAAGAGCAAACCATACATAAGTGTTCTAGCTCAGGTTAGTGGAGAAAGAAACGAAGAAATTCCCTTTGAAACCGAAGTAATAGTTGATAAAAATTCGAGCAGCAGTATTAAGATCAAGCAAGAAGGCAAAAATGGTAAGAGACATATTCAATACCTGGCTACAATTTGTAACGGCACAGTTGAAAAAACAGAGATTAAGGAAGAGACCATTTTAGAAAAAGCAGTAAACAAGGTAATAATAAAAGGCAGTGGGGTTACTCAGGTAGCTTCTCGTGGAGGTGGTGGCAGCGGAAGCCTCAGCTGGCCGGTATATGGGGTTATTACCCAGTATTACAAAGGTAGCAGTCATACGGGGGTCGATATTGCAAGTAAAAGGGGAACCCCTATGAGCGCAGCAGACGGTGGATATATAACTTTTGCCGGGTATCAAGGTTCTTATGGCAATCTGGTGACCGTAGATCATTGCAATGGGATAGTTACCCGTTATGCGCACTGCGATAGTATCAAGGTATCTGTTGGTGACGAAGTATCCAAGGGTCAGACTATAGCTACTATGGGTTCAACAGGGAGAAGCACCGGACCACATTTGCATTTTGAGGTAAAAGTAAATGGGTCTTTCCATAATCCTTTAAACTATCTACGCTAATTTAGGGAAAATTAAACCCTGACCCATACAGGTCAGGGTTTATTATTTTGGCATGAAAGGAGGACTTTTTTTTGTATGATGTAATAATAATCGGCGGGGGTCCTGCAGGATTAACTGCCGCTATTTATACCGGCAGAGCCAGCTTAAAGACCCTGGTTATGGAGTCTGCGGTTATTGGCGGAAACGCCGCCCTTACTGACCAGATTGATAATTATCCTGGATTTCCTTTTGGGATAAACGGCAGTGAATTAATAGAGAATTTTCGCAAACAGGCTGAAAGGTTTGGAGCAGAATTAATGATGGAAGATGTAATAGGTATTGAGAATACCCCGGAAGGGAAAAAGGTCATTACCGAAGGAGGAGATTATTACGCACGGGCTCTGGTGATTGCCATGGGTGCCCGGCGCAGGGAGCTGGGAGTAGCAGGAGAAAAAGATTACCTGGGCCGGGGGGTATCCTATTGTGCTACCTGTGACGGCATGTTTTATCAGGGGGTTCCGGTTGCAGTAGTGGGCGGAGGAGATTCTGCGGTGAAGGAAGCCCTTTACCTGGCTGATATTGCATCCAGGGTCTATTTAATCCACAGGAGGGAAGGATTCAGAGCCAATCAGACCTCCCTGGACAAGATGATGGTTAACGATAAGATAGAATTAAAACTTAACAAAGTAGTCAACCGTATTGAAGGCGACACGATGATGCAACGGCTTTGTATAAAAGACGTGATAAATGGGGAAGAGGAAAAACTCGAAGTGGAAGGGGTATTTGTCAGTATAGGTTTTGTAGCCGCTTCAGATTTTATTGGGGAAGCTCTGGAAACTCGGGATGGTTATATCGTCACCGATGAAGAAATGCGTACTTCAGCGGAAGGAATATTTGCCGCCGGTGATATCAGGGCCAAAAATGCACGGCAAATTGCAACTGCAGTCGGCGATGGCGCATTGGCAGGAATAGCTGTAACTGAGTATTTGAAGGAATAGTACCACTATTTACTTTCCCCTCGTTAGAGCCACCCGTAGTATAATGTGGTGCAGAGGGGAGAGATTTTGTGTTGGGGATAAAACACTTTGATTCAGTTAAAACTATAAGTTTGATCCTTTTGATAATATTTGTTATTGCTTTGCTCTTGTCAAAAAACAGCCAGGCAGTAATGAGAGTAATGGTTGGACAGGAAATCAAGCTGAGAACTGCAGGTTTCAGCCAATATCAAACTGAGCACTTTGATATAAAATTTACCGCAAATGATGAAGACTATGTGCCATTAATAGCTGAAGTCGCAGAAGATGCTTATGTATCAGTAAGTGAAGTGTTTGGACAGCAACCGCTGAGACGGACCACTCTTGTGGTATACCCGGACAGCAGCACTTTGGCCAGTAGTTTTGGCTGGGATAGAGATGAAAAAGCCATGGGAGTATACTGGGCCGGTTCTATTCGTATTCTGTCACCCCGCGAATGGCTTACAGGTACAGATATTAAAAAGCAATTTGTTGAGGAAGGGCCTATGGTACATGAGTTTGCTCATTTAATGGTTGACGAAATTACCGGGGGGAACTATAATCGCTGGTGGACAGAAGGAATTGCCCAGTATGTGGAGAAGAAAATAACAGGATTTGAATTCGCCGATCCATTTGCCAATGGAAGGGATTTGGAATATTATTCATTATCTACTCTGGGGAAAAACTTTGATAAGCTTGACCAACAATTAGCTTACTGGGAGTCTTTGCGTTTGGCAGAGTATATTGTTAAGGAATATGGAGAAGATTATCTTTTTGCTATTAATATAAGCCTGGGTGAAGGAAACACTATGGCTATAGCCATAGAAAATTCTCTGGGTCTTGCTTACCCGGATTTCGAACAAGACTTCTACCATTATGTGGAAAAATATTAGGAGAGGTGTAGGTCTTGAAAAACAAGTTATTAATAGAGGGAGGTTATTCCCTGAATGGAGAGGTGCAGGTCAGTGGAGCAAAAAATGCTGGCCTGGTATTGCTGGTAGCCAGCATAATGGCTGAAGGAGAGACAGTTCTCGACAATGTACCGCGGATAAGAGATGTCGAGGTGATGATCAGTATTCTTAATGAAGTTGGTGTCAATACCCGTTGGAATGATGATGGAAGTATTTCCATATGTCCGCCTGCAGGTCCTTTGAAGAATCAGACTTCATATGAATTAGCCAAAATGCTGAGGGCCTCCAATCTATTTTTGGGTGCTTTCCTGGGCCGACAGGGAGAGGCTACCATTTCATTGCCGGGTGGCTGTGATATAGGATCCCGGCCGATGGATTTGCACATCAAGGGGATACAGGCTCTGGGGGCTGAAGTAGAAATTGAACATGGATATATTTATGCCCGCAGCAAATCACCATGGGGAGCTCGGGTCTATTTGGATTTCCCCAGTGTGGGAGCAACAGAAAATATTATGATGGTGGCGGTTAAAACGCCGGGAACCACTGTTATTGAAAACGCTGCCAAAGAACCGGAGATCGTTGATCTGGCAAACTTTTTGAATTCCATGGGAGCAGTGATCCGAGGTGCCGGAACCGACCTGATAAAAATTGATGGGGTCAGTGAACTTAAGGCGGGAAGATATGCAATAATCCCGGACAGAATTGAGGCCGGAACCTATATGATTGCCGGGGCTATTTCCAGTGGCGAAGTAGTGGTGAAAAATATTATTCCTACTCATCTGCATCCGATAATTGCCAAATTACAGGAATGTGGAGCCTATGTGAAAGAAACTGACCAGGGAGTAGTGGTTCGGGGCAAAGAAACGATTTACCCCGTGGATATAAAAACCTTACCTTATCCTGGCTTCCCCACTGATATGCAGTCGCAAATGATGGCTCTGCTTTCTATTGCACAGGGTTCCAGTGTAATTGTCGAAAATGTATTTGAAAATCGCTTTCAAATCGTTGATGAACTGAAACGAATGGGTGCCAATATCAAAGTGGAAGGCCATACTGCAGTAGTGGAAGGTGTTAAAAATCTTTACGGGGCCCGGGTCAAAGCCACTGATTTGCGGGCAGGAGCAGCCCTGGTATTGACCGCTCTGGCAGCGAAGGGTGAAACTGTTATAGAAGATGCTACCCATATCTTCAGGGGTTACGAAAATATTTGTGAGAAACTTATCAGCCTGGGAGCCCAAGTCAGAATAGAATAAGAATCAGGGCAGGGGAATTTTGACATATTGACAAGAGAGTGCAAAACTCTCTTTTTTTATGCATTTTTAGTGCTTGGGGCAGTTTTTGCCCTGAAAGGGAAATATAAACGTGGACATAGTAAAAACAATATAAGCAGGCAAAAATTAATCAACTTGAAGATAATAGACTTGTTTGGCAAGATATACACCCAAAATCCAGTGGCTCAAGCAGATAATGGGCTATATATTGTGTAATCCAAATGCAGTGATTGTTCAAATTATGCATAATCGTCAATGGAATATATTGAACTGTATACTTATAAGAATGGCGTAAAAGATATTCCTACCGATAATTATTGCGCTGCTATCGTCAGTGGTGTTATACGGTACAGTAGATAATGTGAGGAGGAATAATGTGAAAAAGAAATTCTTAAAAGGAATTTTCTGCTTCCTGCTTTTCTTTGCTCTGGGATCAGGGGCTATTGGCTTATTTAACTCCATATGGTTTCCCGCCGAACCGATAGTAAGCGAAGATCAAGCTTTTAGCAGCAGCATCAGTGAAGTCGCGGCCAGGGTAAGTCCTTCAGTTGTTGGCGTTACGAACTTTGGCAGTGAAGGGGATATTTTTGAGCAAAGGAAAACAGAAAAAACTGGTTCAGGGGTAATAATAGATAAAGATGGCTATATAGTGACCAATAACCATGTGGTAAAAGATGCTAAGCACTTGTTGGTTACACTGCTTGATGGAAATGAAGAAGAGGCAAAGATAATTGGGACAGATGCCCGAACAGACCTGGCCCTGATCAAAGTACAGGTGGACAATAAGGTTACGCCAGTTGATTTTGGCAATTCAGACGAACTTCAGGTGGGAGAAGAAGTAGTTGCTATTGGGAATCCCCTGGGTTTACGTTTTGCCCGCTCGGTTACCGCAGGCATCGTAAGCGGCCTAAATCGTCTCCTGACAACAGAAGAAGGTTTTGTATTTCGACTGATTCAAACAGATGCCGCGATAAACCCGGGAAACAGTGGTGGGGCCCTGGTTAACCTGGAGGGCAAGCTGGTAGGGATAAATACAGTTAAAATTGCAGCCGAAGGATTCGAAGGCATGGGTTTTTCCATACCCTCAAATCAAGTGAAAATGGTTGTTGAGCAGATCAAGGAACACGGACGGGTCTTACGTCCCTTAATGGGAATTAAGATCCTTGGAGAAATAAGCGGAGAAAATGCCCGTTATTTTAGATTACCGCTTACTTATGGAGTGATAGTTGAGCCTGTCAAAAACGGTCCGGCAGCCCGGGCAGGCCTCAAGAAATACGATATCATAACCCAGGTGGACGGAGAAAAAATAGAAACCGGGCTGGAACTGCAGGAGAAAATATTCAGTCATAAAATAGGACAGACGGTAAGTGTTAGACTCTTGCGACTACCGGAAACAGAACTGGGTAAAGCCCAGTTTAAAACCCTGAAAGTTAAACTGGAAGCTGAGAGTTAGTAAAAATTTAATTGCCCGGGTGTCCCGGGCAACTAAATGAGTTACCTCTTGAATTTGAGATAGAAAAGAATACTTACAATAGCCAGAACCCCTAGAGCAGTTATCCACAGAGCAGTATTGTTATTATCAGTTGCCTCAGGCTTATTTTCTTCCGGAAAATCCTTTGAGGATTCTGCCTGGGAATCTTCTTTTTCATTCAGGGATGACGTTATTGGCTCTTTTATTTCTTTCTCTTCGATTGAGTCAAAGGTACTTTCTTGTTTTGTTGAATCTTTCGCTACTTCTTTGCTGGCTGGAAGCTGCACTTCTTCTTTTACCTGTGGAGTTTCTGTGTTTTTACCAGATTTATCTTCTACTTGTTTTTCTTCTGGAGTGGCTAAATCCTTGTTATCTGATTCAGGAACAACAGGTTCATTAGTTTCTTTTTCAGTTGCTATACCTGCTGTTTTGAAATTAATTACTACTTCCTCTCCATCAGTACTTGATCCCAGGGAATTAAGATTTTTGGCTACCAAATCCGGCAAAATATGCAATTGATACTGAGATTCTGGTTCCAGTTGAGAAGAGACCTGAATAAAAATAAAGTCTCTCTGGTCGAAATCCACGGTATCATTTATTCTGCTCACAATCAGAGGGATGTTTTTTCCACCTGTAGCGCTAAGCTTAAAACAGTTTTTATTATTTTCCCAGATACTATCATTAACTACATTTTTACTAAACTCCAGTTTAAAACTGGGGTTGAGGGGAATCTGGCCGGCCTCGTTAGCATTACTGCCATCTTCAAGGACAATGGAGACAAAATACAGCGGCTTTTTCTCAGGGTTTTCAAGTCCTGATATTTCAGCATCAGCCAGACAGGGGTAGTTGCTGAGCAAACAGAATATTAACAGAAAAAAGACGAACAGCGAATTTCGAACAT
>Ga0334889_1001628_pt1 | contig 28632 bp, 17 predicted proteins | sample GraSluR1_MG_2_FD_207222 | JGI IMG/M metagenome (GOLD analysis project Ga0334889, IMG submission 207222) | Sludge microbial communities from methane-producing bioreactor in Wageningen University, Netherlands - Granular Sludge_8_08-R1 | ecosystem: Engineered > Bioreactor > Anaerobic > Unclassified...
GCACGACCGCAGCCAGCAGATTCGCTCGCACCGCGTCGGCGACGAACGTAAAATCGCGGGTCTGCCGGCCGTCTCCGTAGACCGTGAACGGACGTCCGTCCAAGGCTGCTTCGCTGAACTTGCGGAAGGCCATGTCGGGCCGCTGGCGCGGCCCATAGACGGTGAAGTAGCGCAGACTGCTGGTGGGGACGCCGTAGCTCGCGCTGTACAGCAAGCACAGGTGCTCCGCCGCCAGCTTGCTCACGCCGTACGGCGAACGCGGCGCGGGCAAATCGTCCTCGGAGACTGGGTAGCGGGGCTGGTCGCCATAGACCGAGCTGCTGCTGCTGTAGATGACGCGGGCCAGATCGCGCGCGACCGCCGGCTGCCGGCAGACCTCGAGCAACCGTTGCGTCGCCAGTACGTTCCAGTCCAGATAGCGCGTGAATTCCTGTCCCCAACTGGCGCGCACGCCGGCTTGCGCCGCCAGATGAAAACAGATCCGGCAGCCGGCGAGCGCCGCCGCGAGATCGCAATCGTTGAGATCCTGCGCCAGAAAAGTGAAACGCGGGTCGGCGAAACAATCTGCGAGGTTGGCCCGCTTCTGCGCCGGGGCGTAGTAATCGGTCAGGCTGTCGATCCCGAGGACGCGGCAATCCAGCGCCAGCAGCGCCTCGCAAAGGTGACTGCCGATGAACCCCGCGCAGCCCGTGACCACGACCGGCGTACCGGGCGCCAACAGCTCGGCGACGGCCGCCGGCAGCGTCCCGCGCAGACCGTTCCAGTCCAGACAGCTCATCATCTATCCTTCGGTTCAGCTGGCCGATCCTGCAGCAACTCGTGCAGGCGATCCTGTTCCTGACGTTGCGCCCGCTCGCGCAGTTGCTGGAGCTGCGACCGCAGACCGGGCTGGTCCTCGCCGTGGATCTGTCGCCAGCGCTCGACGACCGCCGCCGCCAGGTTGATCTCGCCGGTGTTCTCGTATACGCGCAGCAGCAGTTCGTAGCCGAACAGCCAAGCCGGCTGCGCCGCGATCCGCGCTTCGAGCCAAGCCGCCGCGAGCGCCGTCCGATCCAGGCTCATCAAGCCGCGGACGACCGCCAGCACCGCCGGGCGCTCGAGTTCGGCGTGCACCCGGCCGTGGATCGACTCCAGATAGGACAGAGCGCTGTCGACCGCGCCGCGTTCGAGCAGCAAGGTCGGATAGTAACCTGCCGCCACCAGTCCGCTGTATGGATCGAACCGCAACGCGCTTTCGTAAGCGACCAGCGCGTGGTCGGTCAGGCGGTCATAACGCGTGGTGTCGGCCGGAGCCACGTCGCCGCTGGGCAGGCGCAGTTCCTCGGCCAGGGCCAGGTAGGCGAAGCCCGCGCTGGCGAGCGAGACCGGGTAGTTGCCGAGCAGGTTCACCGTGTTGGGATCGCGGTAGATATCGGTGCGGCTGCGTCCGATCGTCTCCAGCAACGCGCCGTAGTCGATCGGCAACGGTTGGTCCAGACCGGTCAGGTATTCATGAGGCGGCCGGTCGGTTTGCCAGCCCGCTTGCGCGGCGAAGGCGGCGTGGCGGGCCTGTGAATCGCCGGTCGTGAGGGCGTCCAGACGATACGCGCCGAAAAAATTGGCCAACAGGCGATCCGGATCGGTGGCAGACAGGTCGCTCTGCTGGCGCGTCTGCGTCAGACGGAACGCCAGCCCTTCCATCTGCAGGAACGGATAGTAACGATCCATGTTCTCGCGCGGCACGGTCACAGCGAAGTAGACCGCGCGCGGCACAGCGCGCAGCCGGTTGGCGTCGATGATATCCTTGACGACGAAGTCGCGCACCAGGAACACGATGACCTCGCCGGTCTCGCGATCTCGCAGCGGCACCCAACGCAATTCGTCGATTTGCTGGTCGGTGTAGGTCATGTCGACCGGTTGCGCGAGTCGCTTCAATTGTTTGATGTACCAGGGCAGGTTGACCAGCGACAGATTCACGACCGTGACGTCGCGCCGGAAGTGCTCGACTTCCTGCAAGTACCAGATCGGGAAGGTATCGTTGTCGCCGTTGGTGAAGATGATGGCGTCGCGATCCAGTCCGGCCAGGATGTTGTAAGCGTATTCGTGAGCGATGCGGTTCTGGCTGCGGTCGTGCCGGAACCATTTCTGATGCGCCGCCGGCTGCAGGAGGCCGACGGCCGGCAGCGCCGCCAGGATGATCAGCGCGCCGGCAGCGACCCAACTCAGCTTGTCGGTGTGCACCGGCGGCGGCGGCGTCAGCACAAGCGCCGGCTGCGGCTGGCGCCGGCATTCCCCGAACTGGAGCAACTGCCCAGCGATCAACGCGAAGTAGACGCCCAAGGCGAAGACCCGATCAGTGGATGCCGCGAACAGCGAAAGCAGCCAGGCGCCCAGAACCACGCCGCCGCCCAGCGCGAGAACCGCCGCGAATCGCCACCGCGCCGGGCGTTCCGACCAGGCCGGCGGCGCCGGCTGCCCCGGCTGGGGCCGGGCCAAGGCCGCCAACCTCGGCGCCAGCGCGAATCCCACGAAAGCGCTGCCGAACAGAAACAATCCCAGCCAGCGGGTCTTGACCGCGGCGGGCAGCAAGACCATGGCAACCAGTGCGGCCACGAACGCGGCCACGATCTGATAGATGGCCGCGCTGCGGGCGAACGGACGCCCGACCGGCGGCGCCGCCGCCTGGCGTTCCAGTAGCGCCATGGTCGGGCCCAAGGGGCCGCTGGTCCAGCGCAGCAGCGCCGCTGTGCCGAGACCGATGAACACCGCGGCGTACATGAACGCGGCGAAGTAGAAATAGTCGCGCTCGCGCACCTCGGCGGCGGTGAAATTGAGGTAGAGCGTCAAACCCTCGGCATTGATGAAGTAGCAGAGCACCAGCAGCCAGGCCAGCGGCCGCGCGCGCCGCACGACGTGCGCCAGCCCCAGCATCGCCAGCATCAGCGGTCCGATCAGCACGGACAGGCGATCCAGGCCGGGTCCGGCGTGCGGCAGAAAGGTGAATTGGCGCAGCAGAAAATCGTAGTAGTACTGGAACTGGTGGCTCAGCGGCGCCTGCCGCTGCAGGGGATTCAGCGGCGGATATTGCTCGCGCCGAATGACGGACAGCAGCGTATCGAAATCCTCGGGAGCCGTCTGGTTGATCGCCGGCTCCGGCGTGGCCCCCGCGCGGATCATCAACACCGCATGAACCGAAAGTCCGGCCACGAACAGCAAGACTCCCAGCAGCGCGAACGGCCGCAGCGGAACAGCGCGATCCGCCGCCGCGCGCACGGGCTCGCGCCGCAGCCGCGGCCAGACCATCCGCAACAGGCAGCCCAGCGCGTAGAGCACGAGCAGCGTGCGCAACACCACGGCGTCGGTGACGAAGGTGGTCGAGGCGAGGAACAGCGCCAACCCCGCGCTCACCAGCAGCAGATCCAGCATGGGCAACTGGCGATCGCCGGCCAGCCAGACGAGCACGAAGAACGCCGGGTAGACCAGCAGCGACCCCAGGTGAAAACCGACGCCCAGACCGCAGAGGTAGATCAGCAGCAGCAAGACCCAGTCGCTGCGGCGCTCGCTGCGATGCTCGTACCAGACCAGGCCGAGCCACGTGAGCATCGCCATCATGAACCCGGCCAGGCCGTAGACTTCCGCCTCGATGGCGTTGATCCAAAACGTGTCCGAAAAGACCAGGAACAGTGCGCCCACCAGTCCGCCCAGCCGCGCCAGCCAGCCGCTGTCGGGGTCGGCGCGCCGGGCGACGCGAACGACGACCAGATAGATCATCACGACCGCCAGCGCGCTGAAGACCGCGGACATGAAGTTGACCGCCCACGCAGTCCGCAGCGACGGCTGCGTGATATCCGGCTGTCCGAAAAGAACGTCGAAGACCCGTCCGACGACCACATACAGCGGCGTTCCCGGCTGGTGCGGCACACCGACGATGTGACTGACCGTGACGAACTCGCCGCAATCCCAGAAATCGATGGTCGGGTTCAGGGTTCTAACATAGACGACGAGCGCGACCAGGAGCACGCCCACGGGCAGCCAGAAATCCGGCTGGCGGTACCACGGTCGGTTCACGGCGACCCCTTGCATAAATGGCGATTCCCAAAGCACTTCAGGCTGCAGAACGTAACACAGCGCTGCCCCGGCGACAAGCTTTGGTCACGGGCGCGGCGCCGCCGGGACGCGCCCGCGCCACCAGAGTACGCCGCCGACCAGGCTGAACACCACCATCACCAAAAACGCCGTCATTTCCATGGCCACCACGCCATGGGCTGTCAGACCCGTATGAACGAGGAGCGCGCTGGAGACCGTCTCGCGCAGACCGATTCCATTGACCGTGACCGGCAAGGTCAAGCTCAGCGCCAACAGCGGCACCAGCACCGCCAACTGCAAGATCTGGCCGGCGGACGGCTCCAGCCGCAAACCCACCGCAACCAGCACGTGGACCGCCATGCGCAAGGTCTGCACGCCGCAGCTGAACAAGAAGATCCGCCCCAGCCACGGCAAGCGGGTCCGGTAGACGGCGAATTCGGTCATCGCGGTCGCGGCATGGCGCGCCAAGGATTGCAGCCGCAGGCGCGCGAGCGCCGGCGGCAGCCGGGCGCCGAGCCGGCGGCTGATCAGCGACGCCAGCGCGCCGATCAACAAGAGCAACACCAACGCCAGCAACCACGCGACCTGCGGCAGGGAGATTCCGGCGGCCAGGCTGGCGACGGCCGCGACACAGGCAAAAGCGGTCAGAGCGGCCAGACCGATGAGGCGGTCGAGCAGCGTGGCGCAGAACACCCGGCCCGGACCTCCCTCGCGGCGGCCCAGATCCAGAATCTTGTAGGCGTCGCCTCCGATATTCGCCGGCAGGAAGTTGTTGAAGAACAGCCCGATGAAGTAGAGGCGCCGCAATTCGCCGCGGGCGGTGCGCAGGCCGGCGGCGCGCAGGATCCACGTCCACTGCTGGGCGCCGGCAGCGGCGGAAAGGCCGTAGACCGCCAGCGCCGCGACCAACCAGTTCCAGCGCGGAGCAACCAGCGCCTCGCGCACCTCGGTCCAGGTCAGGCGCGCGAGCACCACCCACAGCAATCCCACACTGAACAGCAGCTTCAGTAGGAATTTCACGTGCCCGCGGTTCATGACGGGCGCCGTCTTTCTGCGGCCACCCGCTCGCAGAGCGCCAGCGAGGCGGACACGCAGCGCGGCCAGCTGAATGTCTTCGCCCAGGCGACGGCGCCATCGCTGAAACAGGACCAGAGATCGCGGTCGTACAGAAGCCGCAAGGCGGCTTGCGCCATCGCCCGCGGATCGCCGTACGGCACCAGGAGGCCGGTCTGCTCGTCGCGCACCGAGTCGCGCAGGCCGGGGCGGTCGCTGGCGATAACCGGCACACCGCAGCGATTGGCCTCGATCACGGTCAATCCCCAGCCTTCCTTCGGACTCGGATTGAGGCAGAGGTGGGCCCGGTGCAGACGGTCGACCAGCTCGCCGCCCGGCAAATGCCCGGTAAATTCCACGTGCGCTGTGAGCCCGAGATGCGCGACGAGCCGCCGGAGCCGCCCTTCGTCCGGTCCGCGGCCCATCACGAGCAAGCGCGCGGCCGGCAGCTCGCGGCGGATCAGGTCGAATGCCCGGATCGCCACGTCGTTGCTTTTATACCGACGCAGCCGCGACCAGCACACCAGCAACGGCTCGGTCGCCCGCGGCGGCGGCGAGGCCAACGCGAAGCGGTCATGGTCCAGCCCGCAATGCACGACCGTGATGCGTTCGCGCGGCAGACCGCGCGCGGCCAGATCGCCGGCCGTCGACTCGCTGATGACCTCGAACCAGGCGTTGCGGTACACGATCGGCAGCGGCCACTCGCCCGCCCAGACGTAGGTGGCCGCGAGCGGATTGGTCTCGCGGTAGACAGTTCGCCCAAACAGATGCGGCACGATCGCCAACACCGGCACCGGCCCTGCATACAACGGCGTGTAGAAGGGAATCTTGTTGATGTCCTCGATCAGCAGATCCCAGGCCTGTTCGCGCAGCCGCCGGCGGACGACCCAGGGCAATACGAAGTTCGCCACTCGCCAGTCGCCGCGCCGGCGCATCACGACGCCGTCGCGGACCTCGTCGGCCGGCGCGCCCGCGTAGGCCGAGGCGATCAGCTCGACCTCGTGGCCGGCGGCGGCGGCGCCGGCGAGGATGTGGTGCAGGTGCAGCTCGGCGCCGCCGCCGAGCGGATCGCCGATATCGCGCCAGTTGACGGCGAGGATCTTCACCGCGCGCCTCCCGGCTTGCGGCCGAGGCAACCGATCGTCGGGGTCGTGTACAGGGACAAGCGGGTGCCGCCGAAGCGCCGGCGCCAGACGCGGCCCAGCGGACCGCACGGCCACAGCGGCTCGGGATTGCGCGGGAGCCGGCGGCCGGTGCGCCGCAGCACGAGCTTGCGCAGCGCTCGATACCAGAGGCCAGGCACCATCCAGTCGCCGTAACTGCGGATCACCGTCGTGCCGGCCGTTTGTAGCAGCGTCTCGAGCCGGCTGATCGTGAACTGGGTTTCCCAGCCGGCGAACCAGCGGTTGAGCCGGATCAGTACCTGTTTGCCGAGCGTGTAGTAATGGAAAGTCTGCGGTACGTCGACCAGCAGGACGCCGCCGGGCCGCAGTACCCGCACGTTCTCGCGCAACAGCGGCAGCGGATCGCGGAAGTGCTCGAGCAGACCCTGGTGGAACACGACATCGAAGGTGGCGTCGGCGAACGGCATCCGCAGGCCGTCGCCGCATACCGGCGCCATCGGCACGCCAGCGTCGCGCGCCGCCCGGCAAGTCAGCCGCAACGAACCCGGGACATAGTCGATCGTGACGACCTCGGCGCCGGCCCGCGCCAGGGCGACGGCGTCGCGGCCCGTGCCGGCGCCGACCTCGAGGATCCGGCGCCCCGTGAGATCGCCTAACGCGACGATCTCCCGTATGAGGCGCCCGTCGTTGTCGTAGACGTCGTCCAAGCCGTGGCGTGCGGCTTCCTCCCAGAATCGTTGCCAATGCCCCGGAGTCGATTCCCTCACGCGTTTCGCCCCTTGCGCGGGCCGGGGCCGGACTGCCGGTCGCCGGGCTCCGCGCCAGGCTCCGCCCGCTCCGCGCGCGCCCGGTCCAGCAGGCCGTTGACGAACTTAACGGCGTTCTCGTCGCAGAACGTGCGCGCCAGTTCGCAGGCTTCGTTGATGATCACGCGCGGAGGCACTTCCGGACTGTGGTGCAATTCGACCAGACCGATGGTCAGGATCAGCCGCTCGAGCACGCCGACCCGGGCCAGGTCCCAATTGGCCAGCAGGGGGCCGACCGACGCTTCGAGCGCAGCGCCGTAATTGATCACCTTGCGGGCCAGTTCCCGCCCGAAACTCACCGTATCGGGCGCCGGTTCCCGCCGGGAGATCTGATCCTCCAGGCAATCGGTCAGCGAGCGGCCGCTCTGCCGCGCCGCATACATCGCCTGCAAGAGCAGCGCCCGCCCCTTGCTGCGTTTACCCAAGGCGCACTCCCGTCGCAAGGAGTCCAGGACCCAGGCCGCGCCGCCCGTGGCGGCTCGATCGGAACGCTGGATTATGCGCTGCCGGCGGCGATCCTGCAAGCGCGGGCGCCGGTTCAGTCGGCCGCGATGCCCGCGAAGAGGTCGATCATCTCCAGCGCGGTCAACGCGGCGTCGAAGCCCTTGTTGCCCGCCTTGGTGCCGGACCGTTCAAGTGCCTGGTCCAGGGTCTCGGCCGTGACCACGCCAAAGACCACCGGTACGTTGGTTTCCAGACCTACCTGGGCGATGCCTTTGGTAATCTCGTTACTGACGAACTGGAAATGGGGCGTGTCGCCCTGGATCAGGCAGCTCAGGCAGATGACCGCCGCGTAGCGGCCGCTCGCGGCGAAGCGCTTGGCCGCCAGCGGCACCTCGAAACTGCCGGGAACCCAGCAGAGATCGACCGCGTCGTCGGGCACGCCGTGGCGGCGCAGGCAGTCCTGCGCGCCGTCGACCAGCTCGCGGGTGAAGAAGTCGTTGAACCGGCTGGCGACGATGACCAGGCGCTTACCGCCGGCATTGAACCGGCCTTCGTAGATCTTACCCATAGCTTCTCCCCGGCCCGCCGGTCGGCTAGGCCTTGTGCTGCTGCCCGGCATCCTGCAGATGCTCGAGCAAGTGACCCAGGCGTTGCTTCTTGGTGGTCAAATACCTCAGGTTGCGCACGTTGGGCCGGATCTCCAGCGGCACCCGGCCCTCGATCGAGATGCCGTAGCTGTCCAGCCCGATGATCTTGCGCGGATTGTTGGTCATCACCCGCATGCGACGCACGCCGAGGTCCCGCAGGATCTGGGCGCCGATGCCGTATTCGCGCAGGTCGGCGGCGAAGCCGAGGCGGTGGTTCGCCTCCACCGTATCGGCGCCCTGATCCTGCAGGTTGTAGGCCCTCAGTTTGTTCGCCAGGCCGATGCCGCGCCCTTCCTGACGCATGTACAACAGGACGCCCAATCCCTCGGTCTCGATGGCCGCGAGCGCCGCTTCCAACTGCTCCCCGCAGTCACAGCGCAGGCTGTGGAACAGATCGCCCGTCAGGCACTCCGAATGCACACGCACCAGCACCGGCTGGTCGGGACCGGGCGCGCCCTTGACCAGCGCCACGTGCTGGTTGTCGTCGACCGTGGTCGCGTACAGAACCAGGCGGAAGTCGCCAAAGCGGGTCGGTAGATCGACCTCGGCGACGCGTTCGACCAACCGCTCATGCCCGCGGCGCCAGCGAATCAACGCCGCGATCGAGACGAGCTTCAGTCCGAACTGATCCGCGATGGCGCGCAGGCGCGGCAGGCGCGCCATGCGTCCGTCCTCGTCCATGATCTCGCAGAGGATGCCCGCCGGGTAGAGCCCGGCCGCCGTACAGAGATCGACCACCGCTTCGGTGTGCCCGGCGCGGCGCAGCACGCCGCCCGGCACGGCCTCCAACGGAAAGACGTGGCCCGGGCGGGCGAGGTCCACCGGCCGCGTGCGCGGGTCGATGAAGACCTGGACGGTGTGCGCGCGGTCGTGGGCGCTGATGCCGGTGGTGATGCCCGCGGCGGCGTCGACGCTGACGGTGAACTGGGTGCTTAGCGGAGCCGTGTTGCGCGCCACCATCGGTTGCAGGTCAAGCTGCTGCATGCGCGCACGGGTCGCCGCCAGGCAGATCAAGCCGCGGCCGTGCTTGGCGATGAAGTTGATCGCCTCGGGAGTGACCTTCTCGGCGGCCATGATGAAGTCGCCCTCGTTCTCGCGATCTTCGTCGTCGACCACGATCACCAGCTCGCCGCGCTTCAGCGCGGCCAGGGCTTCGTCGATCGTATCGAGGCGGATGTCGTCGCTCATCGTTGTCCCTTGCGGTGAAAGCCCAGCGCCCGGATATCAGCCACCGACCTGATCGCCGCTCGGGGCGCGGGCTGTGTCCACGGCGGCTCCGCATCCGGACGATGCGCCGCTGCACCGTTCGTGGCGGCCGCCAGCATCTGGGCGAACCGGCCGCCGCGGGCGGCCTTGACCAGTACGTCCATCTCGAGGTTGACGGCGCGGCCCGGCCGGGCGCGCGCCAAATCCGTCGCGCGCAGAGTGTGCGGCACCAGGTTGACCGTGAAGCGGTCGCGATGCGGCCCGGCATCGACGGTCAACGAGACGCCGTCGACAGCGACCGACCCCTTGGGCAGCAGCCAGCGCGCCAGCTCCGGCCCGCAGTGGACCGTCATGAGCAGTCCGGCGCCCGCCCGCCGGCAGGCGACGATGCGGCCGCGACCGTCCACATGACCGAGCACGAGATGGCCGTCGAGCGCCTCGCCGACGCGCAACGCCGGCTCGAGGTGCAGCAGGCGGCCGACCCGCCAACTCGGTAGGGTCGTGGCGCGCAGCGTCTCGACGGCAGCGTCGACCGTGACCACGGGTCCCTGGACCTGGACCACCGTCAAGCAGATTCCGTTGACGGCCAGACTGTCGCCCGCGCCGAGCCGCGGCGCGGTGGCCGGCGCGGCGATGTCCAGACGCAGCGCCCGCAGGCCGCCGCGGCGCCGGCGTAAGACGCCGAGTTCGCGGATCACACCGGTGAACATTCGTCCTCACTTCCGGCGCCGCCGGCGGCGAGCAGCACGGCCGCGAAATCGCGGCGGTCCCAGATCACGCGCAAATCGGCGCCGATGCGGTCGTGGCGGGTCAGATGGAACCCTGGTCCCGAGTCGCCGGCCGTGCTTCCGGCCGCCGGCACGACCGCGGGCCAGCCGGCCCCCCCGCCGGTCACCACCGGCGCGATGTACTGAACCCAGCGGTCCACCAGGCCGGCGGCCAGGAACGACGCCGCGAGCCGCGGTCCGCCTTCGAGCATGATCGTGTGAAAACCGCGTTCGTTACAGGCGGCGAGCAACGCCGCGGGATCCACTCCGGCCGGTCCGATCGCGCAGGGCACCCCTTCGACGCCTGCCGGCAACGCCGAGCCGGCAGCGCCCGCGCCGTGAAAACAGTACCAGCGCTCGCGCGCGAGCCCGGCGGCAATGCCCGCCGGCGGTCGTGTCATCACGCAACCGGCTGCGGGTTCAGCTTGCGGACAGGCTGCCGCCGCAGGCACCAGCCGGGTGTCGAGCCGCGGGCGATCGCAATGGGCCGTCCCGCTGCCGACCAGCACCAGGTCGACCCAGCGGCGGCGGCAATGCACGTCCCGGCGCGCGGGCAGACCGGTGAAGTAGTCGGGTGCGCCGGCCGGCTGCCGCGGCCGGGACAAGAAGCCGTCCAGACTCGCCGCGGTCTTGAGTTCGACATACGGTCGGGCGAAGCGATCGCTGGCCATAAACGGCCAGATGAGATCGAGGCACTCGGCCGCGCATACCCCGAGCGTCACCTCGACGCCCGCGTTTCGCAGGATCTCGGCGCCGCCGCCGGCCGTCGGATTCAAGTCCGAAACGCCGGCCACGACGCGCCCCACGCCGGCAGCCAGGATCGCGTCGGTGCAGGGAGGCGTGCGGCCGTGATGGCGGCAAGGCTCCAGAGTGGTGTACAGCGTGGCGCCGCGCGCCCGCGGCCCCGCCGCCGCCAGCGCGATCGGTTCCGCGTGAGGCCGGCCCGCGCCCTCGTGCGCGCCGGCGCCCACGACCTCACCGTCGCGAACGATCACAGCGCCGACCGGCGGATTGGGCCAAGGACGCGCCGCGATCCGCGCAGCCACGGCGATGGCTTCGCGCATGAAGCGCCGATCGTCTGCGCGCGTTGCGGACCGTGCTTGCCGTGAACCGGTCGACATGAAAAACCCTTCGACCACGAGGGCACGAAGGGACAAGCGGGGTCTCGAGCGGCTCCGTTCCGGGGCTGGCCGACCGGCGCGGACCCCGGGCCGCGGCCCCAACTTCTCCCATCCGGACTGTAACCGTCGGCTCCGGAATTCCACCGGATCTTGCCCCGTGGGGCTCGCGGGCTGTCACCGCCGGTGGGGACTTGCACCCCGCCCTGAAGCTGGTACCGTGCGGCCGCGTACTGGCGGCCGCTGTGTACGACAATATTAGATGGCTCGCGGTCGACAGTCAAGACGGGGGTCTTGCCGCAGGCGGGTCGATGCCGGGCGACGCCGGGCTATGCAGGGCAACGCAGGCAGACGCAGCAAGCGCAAGCTCGCCGATCGACGCCGAACGCAACTGCCGTCAACGCAGAAGCTGAAGCTTGCGCGTGACCGTCCCGCCAGTCGTCTGCAGCCAGCAGACGTAGACGCCGCTGGCGACCGCCTGGCCGGCATCCGAGCGGCCGTCCCAGTGGGCGGTGCTGCGTCCCGCCGGGTGATTGGCGCATTGCAGCACGGTGCGGACGCGGCGTCCGGCGACGTCGAAGATCGCAAGGGTGACCGGCCCGGCTGCTGGCAGTTCGAACGCGATGGTGACTGCCGGGTTGAACGGATTCGGGTGCACCCGCACCGCCAGAGGTAGTCCCGCCGGCAAATCCGGCGTCGTCGTGGGTCCGTCCCACAACCGGCCGGTGAGTTTGATGTTGTCATACCTTGTGTTGCCCTCGGTGCCGCCGGCGTTGTCGCCGCCGAACATCAAGCGGACGCGGAAGTGGCTGTTGTTTGCCGCCGCGGCGAGTCCCGTGAAATCCCACGTTTGCAGTTGCGGAGTCTCGGTCGTCGTGATCGCCGGCCCGAACGCAACCCAGGCGTCGTCGGCCGGCAGCGCGGCGTAGGCGAGCGTAACCTCCTGCGCGCCGTTCGCGGAACGCCAGAGCGCCAGCGACAAGACCACATCGGTATAGCCGGTCGTCGGCAACTCGATCTTCAGTTCCCGTGTGTCCGACGGGTTGCGCACTCGTAGACCATAGCCAGCCGGTATATCCGGCTCGGCGTTGAGATCGGCACCAGCGACCCGGTCGAGGTAACCGGCGCCGGATCCCGGATACGTGATCACCGGTTGACCGACCAGGGTCAGATCGACCGGCACACTGGTCAATGGCCCGGCGGGCAAATCATTGAAATGCCAATAGTGAATCATGACCACGGCCGCCGGATCGCGTTCGAAGACCGCAAGCAGCGTGGTCTGCTCCGACCCCGGCGTGAACGTGAACGTCGGTTCAGCGTCACCGCTCGGATGCCAGGCGACAAAGCGGAATCCCGGCGCCGGCAGTGCCGTGACCGTGACCGGCACGCCCTGGAAATAAGTGCCCTGCCATGGATAAGGCACTTGCGGATCCTCCAGACCCGGCAGGTCGGCGTCGATCCGCAGCGAGTTGATCTGAAGCGTCCCTTGCTGCGGGTCGTTGACCGATAACTGGACCGTGGCCAGACCGGGTAGACCGAAGCGTTGCAGGAGGTGCTGTCGCAAGTAGTACGGACGCTGGCTCATAAACGTGCGCCGGCCTTCCACGACGGCGGGAAAGTTGATGTTGAGGCGCCACCGATCCTGGTTGTCCGTGATCGCCGGAGCGTATTCGTCGGCGAACGCGTCCATTATGGCGAGCAGGCGGTTCGGCCGCAGCGTGCTGTTCAAATGGTCGGCGAACGACGTGATGAAGTCGTGGCGGAACTGCGGATTCACGAGCAGACCGCGCAGCAACTCGGTCGACCAGGGCGGATTGGGCCAAGACGGCCCGTCAGTGGCCAGGGCATGCTCCAGGGTGTTGAACCAGTAATCGTCCGGTAACGTCAGATCCATGTCGTACATCAGCCAGCGCCAGCGTCCGTCGTGGCCGGGCGGAGCGTCGGGCTCATACGCCGCCGTCCGCCGCCGCCAGTAACGAATGTTGTTGCCCGGCCAGTCCCGGTTGTCGAAATAGATCTCCGCGGTCATGTAGGCGATGAAATTCGCCACATCCATGCGCTCGGTAACGTAGGCGAGACTGTTCGGCAGGGTCATGTCGCTGGTCGCCACGTAGGTCCGCAGATCCAGATAGTGCTGCTGGTCGCCGGGCAGACCTTCCTCGAGCGTGGCGTTGTTGACGAGCAGCACGATCTCGTCTTCAGGCACGTTCCAGACCCGCTCGAGGTAGTGCCGATCGTAGTCTTCACGGAGATTCGCGATACCCCAGTACTCGCCGTTGATGAAATGCAGCGCGGGCCGGCCGGCCTGGGTATCGAAACCCATGCCGGCGACCATGGTCTGGATCACCAGATCCTTGAATCCCATATAACCCCAGTCGTTGCCTGAGTTGCGCAGCACGAACCGTTTGTACGGCGCCGCGGCCAGCCCGGTGAACAACGGTGCGGTGAAAGTGGAGGGTCCGTAGTCCGACCGCGCGAACATCTTGAGCGACTTCTGGGGAAAGCGGCGCGTGAAGTTGCCATGGATCCGCATGCCGGCGTCCTGGGCGAGCAACAACTCGCCCTGCCGGTCGAACAACTCGAGATGGACCGGCCGCTCCCAGGCCTCGCCACGCTGGTAGTAGTTTCCGGTGCCGTGATTGCCCGGGATATAGTGCACGCCGGGCACGTAGATGCCCGTCTCGGCGCTGAACAGGTGAGCGGGATCGGACGCCAGCGAAACCACGGCCAGCGGCAGGCGCGCCGCCAGATCGTCGCCCACGATGTAGGAACCGCAGGCGATCGCGCTGGGCGCGTGGCCGGCCCGAAACGCCCGGGCCCGCACGAGATTGAGCTTGAATACTTCGTTGCGCGGCGGGCGCCAGCCGATGTGCCAGTCCGGCATGTTATTGGTCGGAATCAACGAAATCACGTTGGGATCACCCTCGCGACTGCCGAGCACGAGCGGTTCCGTGAACGGCGCCGACGCCAGCGTTGGTTCGCTGCCATCGAGTGTGTAGGTGACCAGCACATCGGGCGCCGACGCCTCGATCGCGAGTGTGACCGGAGCATCGTAGTAGCCGGGCGCGGCGCTGAAGACCGGCGATGGCAGATACTGCAGGCCTCCAGCATTCGGCGCGCCGGGTGTCGGCACACCGAACAGCGCCCACATCGCCGCCGCATCCGGCAGGCGCCCAAACGACACGTCGGGCGGCAGTGCGACGGGGTCGACTTCGTCGAGGCGGGTGGCGCCGTCGGCCGCGGTCAAGAGCAGCGGTTCGCCGTCGGCGCTGATGCTGAAATTGGTGTGCAACTGACCAGCTATGCCAACCTTGTCTTTGCCGGAAGCCCAGACCAGCAGGAACCCGCCGGCCGGAATGCTGCAAGCGGGGAACTGCCAGCGCAGCGGATTGCCGGCGCTGTCGGAAAGGTAGCAGGCCGTCAGATCGTAGGCCGCGGCGCCGGGATTGTGGATTTCGAGCCAATCGGAATAGTCGCCGTCGTCGTCGGCGATGGTGGCGGCGTTGGAGCTCATGAACTCGTTGATCAACGGGGTCTGGGCTTGGGCTGCGAGCGGCACGATATCGGCAAACCCGACGGCGATCGCAACGAGTAAAAAGACCATGCGCGGTCGTAACTGCACGAGCAACTCCCCGGCAAAGGATGGAAGCGGCGAAACGGCGAACCCTTGCGGCGTGTCTTGCTATTATACCACACGGCGGCGGGCCGACTCAATCGCCACAACCGGCCGCCGACGCGGACGCGCGGTGCGACGGGACGCGGCGAATCAGCTGGCGGACCCCTGGACGAGGCGCGATCGATTCCGTAACGTCACCCGCGGTGAGTCAAGTGCCGGCGCCAAACTGCAGTATCGGCGCCGGCCGCATCTGCCGGCGCCATGAGGCGAAGCGACTCCGGCTGGACCATGAGTCGCAAAATATGGAGCAGCTGGCTGTTCGCTTCTTGGTACCCGGTCCCCACGCTTACCGACAATGACTTGCCGTGCTGGCCGCCTGCTCTCCGGGCCAGCCATCGAACCCGCTGGCGTGCACGCGAACGGCGGTACGCCAGCGGGTGTCTGTTTCAGCGCCGCGTCCTCGCGCCGCGATCAATCGTTCGTATCGCCATCGTCTGCCCAGTCGGCGAACAGCGCGTCGCAGAACGCCGCGGCATCGAACGGCGCCAGGTCGGCCACGGTCTCCCCCATGCCGACATAGCGAACGGGTAGCCCAAGGGTCTCAGCGATCGCCACGACGATGCCTCCCTTGGCGGTACCGTCGAGCTTGGTCAGAATCAAGCCTTCGACCGGAATGGTTTCGGCGAACACTCGCGCCTGCGCCAGGCCGTTCTGTCCCGTATTGGCATCGACGACGAGGAGCGTTTCCGGGTCGCGTCCCGTGCGCCGCCGAATCACGCGCGCCACTTTGGCCAACTCATCCATGAGATTCGTCTTGGTGTGTAGCCGGCCAGCGGTGTCGACGATCACCGTGTCGCAGCCGCGGGCGACGGCGGCATTGATGGCGTCGTAGGTGACAGCGGCCGGATCGGCGCCCGGCGCCTGCGCCACGCACGGCGCCCCAATGCGATCCGCCCAGACCTGAATCTGCTCGACCGCCGCGGCGCGGAACGTGTCGCCGGCCGCCAGCAACACCCGCCTGCCCTGCTGCTGATACAGGTGACCCAACTTGGCGATGCTCGTTGTCTTGCCAGTGCCGTTGACCCCGACGACGAACACCACCCTGACGTCGGCCGGTGGTTCGCCGCCGGCCGCATCCGGCGGCCGGCCGGCCGCCTGCCGTCGCACTTTGCCCTTGCGCCGCTTGCCGCCGTCGCCGCCGAGCGCGGCTTCCCACGAGGGCGGTTGGACGCGCGGTTTGGCTTCGACGAGGATCTGCTGGACGTCGCGCCGAATGATGTCGAGCACGGCGGCCAGCGTTGCCTCGCCGCCGACCTCGCGCAGGCGGCCCTCGATGGTGCGCGTGATGCGCACCGCCGATTGCACGCCCATATCCGCCTTGATCAACAGCTCCTCGATCTCGTCGAGTGTGTCTTCGTCCAGCTTGACGCCGCCGCCGAGCAACCGCCTGAGACTGCCGACGAAGTTGTCCCGCGACTTGCGCAGTCCGGTGCGGAAACGTTCGAAGAGCCCCATCACTCCTGCGCCTCGAGAACACCCGCCGCGGTGCGGCGGGACGCCAAGGCGCCCGCCAGTTCGCTATCGGAATTGGCGGTGGCGACGTCCTGGAAACTGACCGAGACGATGCTCGAGCAGCCCTTTTCCATCATGGTCACCCCGTAGAGGTGGTTGGCAACCTCCATGGTCATCTTGTTGTGCGTGATCACCAGGAACTGGGTGTTGCGCGAGAACTCCCGGAGCATGGTCACGAAGCGCTGGATGTTGGTGTCGTCGAGCGGCGCATCGGCTTCGTCCAGCAGGCAGAAGGGCGACGGTTTGACCAGGTAGACCGCGAACAGGATCGACAGCGCCGTCAGGCAGCGCTCGCCGCCGGATAGCAGCGAAACGTTGTCGATCACCTTGCCCTTGGGTTGGGCTGTGATCACGATATCGCTCTCGAGCGGATCGTCGGTGCGCACCAGTTCCAAGTCGGCGCGGCCGCCCTCGAACAGCGTCTGGAAGACCTGGCGGTAGTTGCTCCGGACCGACTCGAACGTGGTGGCGAAGAGCTTGCGCGCGGTGCGGTTGATCTCGGCGATCGCGCGCTCGAGATCGTTTTTGGCCTTCATCACGTCGGTGCGCTGGTTGACCAGGAATGCCAACCGCTCTTTCTTCGTTTCATACTCTTCGAGAGCGAGGTGATTGATCGGTCCGAGTTCGGCCAGATTCTTGCGCCGCGTCGCCAGCAGCTCTTCCGCTTGTTCGATCTGGAACACGTCGTCGTCGCGCACCAGCTCGCGCGGCAAATGGTCGTCCGTCTGCGCCGCCGCCAACGTGGAAAACGCGCCGCCGTACTGCTGCTCGAGTCGTTCCTCGAGGTTGTTGCGCCGCAGGTCGAGCGTGGCCAGTTCCGTTTCGAGTTGATGGATCTGGTCGCGGCATCCGTGGCGCTGATCCTCGATCGCCTTGATGCGATCGTGCCAGACCTCGGTTTGCTGGCGCAACTCCTGGAGCGCCTGCGCAGCGTTGCGCACGATTTGTCGGCGGCGTTCCCGCTCGGCGAACGCCGTGGCCAGGCGTTGCTTGGCCGCCACCATCTCGCCGGCCAGCCGTTCGCCTTCTTGCCGGCCGTACTGCGCTTCCGCCGTCAGTCGCTCGCGCCGGATCTGCAACTCGTCCAGGTTGGCGCGCAAATGGGCCAGGGCTGTCGTGGTCTCGCGCTGTTCTCCGTCGCGGCGTTGCGCTTGCAGCCGCGCCTCCTCGTAGGCGAAGCGCAGTTCGTCGCGCATCGCTTCGGTTTCCTGTACGCAGCGCCGCAAATCTTCGCGCCGCAAGGTGCTGTCCTCGCGACGGCGGCCGGTTTCGACATGCGCATCCCGCAACGCCTGTTCGTCACGATCAAGCGCCGCGATCTCCTCGGCGAGCCGCGTCTGCTCGTCGCGCAACTCGACCTGGCGCGCGGCTCTGGCCGCGTCGCGGTCGACCAGTTGCGCCAACGCGACCTGGGCTTCCTGCAACTCGCCGTGCAACGCTTCCAGATCGTCACGGCCGGTGCGGAGCAGTTCCTGCTGCGCCAGGTGTCGTTCGCGGTTTTCGCTCAGCCTGGCGTGCGCAGCCGACACCTCGGCTCGCACGGCGGCCACTTCGGCCTGGAGCTGGTCCAGCCGGCCGCTGCGGCCCAGCAGGCTACCTTCGTTCCGCTCGCCGCCGCCGCCGCGGACCAGTCCGTCGCTCGCCACCAGCAGGCCGGTCCGGCTCAGGCACAGAACCGACGTCTCGCCTCGCGCGGCGAGCGCCGCGGCCATGGCCTGATCGTCGCTCTCGAACAGGTAGGTCCGCGCCAGCAGGCGCTTCAGATGCGGCAGGTGTTCGATATCACCCTGCACGACCCCGCCGGCCGGTTTGCCCCCCGGCGGCGGCGCTGCTGCCGTGATCGCCTGCGGCTCTTCGCGGCACAGGAACGTCGCCTGACCGTGCTGCCCGGCACGCAGATCGCGGGCGAATTCCGCTGCGGTACCGGCGTTCTCGACCACCACCGCGTCGAGGATCTCGCCGAACAGGATTTCGAAGGCGCCGGTCCAGGCGTCAGCCACCCGCAGGCTGTCCGCCAGACCGCCCCGGACCGCGGGGTGGCCGGCATGGCTGGTCAAAACGTGCCGTGCCCCTTGGCCGTAGCCGGCGAATTCCGCCTGCAGACCTTGCAGCAATTCCAGCCGTCCGGCGGCCGCCTCGCGCCGCCCGGTCGCAGCCGAAATATCCTGCTGGATGGCGTGCGCCGCGGCGTCCAGATCGGCAACGCTGCGTTCGGTCGCCGCCAAGTGTCCCAGCAACTCGCGGCGCCGCTGGGCCAGTTCCTCACCCGCCGCTGCGAGTTCCTGCCGCCGCTGTTCGTACTGCGCCGACTCGTTGGCGAGACCCGCGGCCTCGCTCGCCGCCAGGGCCAACCGCTCCTGGCGGTTCTCGCGCCGCACCTGCAACTCGCGCAGGCGGCTCTTGCTGGCGGCGTCGCGCTCGATGAACTGCAGATTGAGCTGGACCGATTCTTCGAGCGCTTCGCGATCGGCGGCCAATCTAGCTTCTAAAACCCGCAGCTCTTCGATCTGCCGGGTCAGTTCCTCGCCCGCGCCTGTTGCCGCCGCTTCGAGTTCGGTGAGTCGCTGCGCGAGGGCATCGATACGCCCGGCGATCTCGACGCGCTGTTCGCCAGCCTCGGCGGCGGCGAGGTTCGCCTCCTCGAAGCGTCGCGCGTACTCGTCGATGCGCTGCTCCAGAACCACCACTTGCCGCTCGTCTTCCTGCAGCTGTTCCTCGTACGCCTGCAGTGCTTCTTCGAGTTGGCGCCGCTCCGCCTCGCGCTCGTCGATGAGCGGCCGTTGCGCGGTGATCTGCGCGCGCAGTGCGGCCAGTTCGCCGCTATCGGCGTCGGCCAGGACCTGCAGGGATTGGCGCCGCTCCTTGAGTTCGCGTTCGCGTTGGTCCAGTTCTGCGCGCCGCCGTTTCGCCAGGCCGATATCCAACGCGCGGATCTCGTTGAAGAGGCGCTGGTAACGGCGGGCCTTGCCGACTTGCCGCTGCAACGAGCGCACCTCGCGATCGATCTCGGCGATGATGTCGTCCAGGCGCAGTAGATCCTGGGTCGTGCGTTCCAGCTTGCGTTGGGTCTCCTTGCGCCGCGCCTTGTATTTGGTGATCCCCGAGCCTTCCTCCAGCAGGCGGCGCAGTTCCTGGTTGTTGTCGTTGAGAATCTGCTTGATCATCGACTCCTCGATGATCGAGTAGCTCGTGTTGTTGACGCCGCTGTCCCAAAGCAGGTCGCGCAGGTCTTTGAGCCGGCACAGGGTGCCGTTCAGGAAATAATCACTCGTGCCGTCGCGGGTGACCCGCCGTTTGATCGCGACTTCTTCATAGTCGATCGGCAGCCGGCCCGCATCGTTCGAGAACGTCAGGGTAACCTCCGCCAGGCCGACAGGCCGGCGCTTGGTCGTGCCCTTGAAGATGACGTCGTCCATCTTGTCGCCGCGCAGGTTCTTGGCCGACTGCTCGCCGAGCACCCAGCGAACGGCATCGACGATGTTGCTCTTGCCGCAGCCGTTCGGGCCCAGGATGGCGGTGATGCCGGTGTCGAAATCCAACACCGTGCGGTCGACGAAAGACTTGAAGCCCTGCAGCTCGATGCGCTTGAGTTTCACGATTGCGATTCCTTACGCGAGCGGCCCCGGCCAGCGCCGAGCGACCGTCCGCTGCTGCGGGTTAGAAACGTTGGGCCATCGCCCAGTTGTGTTTCAGCTCGGCCAGGATGAGCTCCTTGGCGGCATCGGCATCGCGGCGGCTGGCGAAACTGCCGGCGTAGATCCGGAAGACCCGGCCTTTTCCCGGCAATTCAACCGCGCGATATTCAGCCTGGATGCGGCGCCGCCCCAGCCGCTGGACCTCGCCGGCGGCGCTCTGTTCGTCAAAAAGCGTGTAGAGCCAGAGCGTCCAGCCGTCCGCGCCGGCCGGTTTACGGAACGCCGACCAATCCACGGCCTGCTCGCTTGCCGCCGGCTCGACGTCGGCCGGTGCGACTGCAGCGGATCCGGCGCCCTCCGGCTGCGCGCCGTTGCCGGCGGGTACCGGCTCGTTTTGCGCCGGCGTCGTGCGAACCGCCGCCGAAGGCGGCGGTTCGCTTGTCGGTGCCGCTGCTGCTGAGGCCGATTCCGCCGCGTTCGCCGTCTGATCCGCCACGGCGTCAGGTTCGGCCGCCAGCCCCGCCGGAGCTTCCGGCAGCGGTGTGGCCAAGCCGCGCTCGGCGGCCGCGACCGCCGGATCCTGGCCTGCCGCCCGCCGATCGGTCGTCCTTTGTTCGCGCAGGAACAAACCGAGCAGCGCCAGACAGACCACCGCCGCAGCCGCGACGAAGACGAAGATCCCAGAAGTCTGGCGGCGGCGCCGGGGTGGAACCGACGGCGTGGCCTCGGTCTCCTGCGTTCCGGCCGCTGCGGCGTCCTCGCTCTGACTCTCCGCGGGCGCCGACTGCGCCGTCGTCACTGCCGCAGCCGGTTCCTCGACGACGGTCTCTGGCGAAGTGGGCTCCGCCGTCGTCGTGTCGTCCGCCGCCGCCGCGACGGCCGGCGGCGTGTCCTCCCGCAGCATCGCCTGGATCGCCGTGTATTCCTCGACGCCGTAGCCCAACAGAGCGTCCGGACGTGCGCCCATGCGGTCCAGTTCGGCCAAGATCTTCTCCGTGTCGCCGACACTGCGGCCCAGCATGTCCCAGCAGAGCAAGCGAATCTGCGCGGTCTCGAGCCAGGGCACCGAGCGCAGCTTGGCCGGCAGCACGAGGATCAAATCGTCAGCCTGCCGTCGCAGGCGGTTCAGAAATTCGGCGACCTCGTCCGGGGTGACTCCCGTCGGCGTAAAAGACCCGACGCCCAGGATCGACCCGCGACGGTTGTCCGATGGCAGAGGTTCGCTGGCCGCGTGCAGCGAAGCGCCGAAGCGGATGATGTCGATCCAGCCCTCGCGCTCGATCCGGCCCAACCAGCGTGTGATCAAGGGATCCTGCTCGTCGGCGTCGACCAGGATCACGGCCTGCCCCCGCGAGGCCAGCAACCAAGCCGCGGCCAGCCCCGCGGCGGCCGCGCCCGGGCCGCCCGCCGGCGCTTCCAAAAAGGCCCACACGCGCGGCGCCGCCCGGCCGCCCATGGCTTGATCGAGCTGGCGTTCGATCAGCGAATTGCCGGCATAGCGTTGGACTTCGTCCCACAGGCCTTGCCCGCCATGCAGATCCAACTCGGCCAGATTCAGGCCCGTGCTCAGGATCTCCAGTCCACCGGGTCGCAATGGCAGTTTTTCGTGCTCTCGCATGGCCACCTACCTCACCTGTTCTCCGTGCAAACATCGCCAGGCCTGGCGCAGCGCAGCCGCGACCTGCGGGTATTCCTCCGGCGCGACCGTTCTGAGGTCGACGCCCAATCCATCCTCGGTGATGCGACCGACCAGGGCCGGGTCCTGCGTGCGCAGGTTGCGGTGCACCGCCTCGAGTTGCGCACGCGGTCCGGTCCACAAAAGGACCCGTGTCGGAACTTCCGCCTCCGAGAAGCTTCCCCCGCCCACGCTCGCCGTCGCCGGGACGACCGTGAATTTCCACCCGGACGGTGCATCCGGCAAGAGTTGCTTCGCCAGGTCGGCGGCTGCCCGCTCGAGTTCGGCCACCGGTCTCGCCAGGTTCAAGAGCGTCGGCAACCGCGGCAGATCGACCGCCTCGAGGTACAAGGTCAGCACGGCGTCGAGAGCCGCCAGCGTGGTCTTGTCGACCCGCAACACACGCCGCATGGGATGAGCGCGCAGCTTGTCGATCTCGACGCTGGCCCCCATGATCAGTCCCGCCTGGCATCCGCCCAACAACTTGTCGCCGCTGCAGGTCACCAGGTCGGCGCCCGCGGCGACGTCGTCGGCCAGCAGCGGTTCTTCCGGCAATCCCAGCTCCGCGCAGGGGAACAGGGCGCCGCTGCCGGCATCATAGATGAGCCGGCAACCGCGGCGCCGGCAGAGCGCAGCCAGGTCGGGCAGGTTCACCGCCTCGGTGAAGCCGGCGACCGTGAAGTTGCTGCGGTGGACTTTCAAGACCGTAGCGCCGGGGCACAAAGCCGCCTCGTAATCCGCCAGACTGGTCCGGTTGGTCGTGCCGACCTCGATCAATTGGCATTGGGTCTCCGCGAGGATCTCGTGCATGCGAAAACTGCCGCCGATCGCCACGATCTCACCGCGCGACAGCACCAGCGGACCGCCGGCTGTCAGTTGGCGCACCGCCAACCACACGGCGGCGGCGTTGTTGTTGACGATCAGGGCGTCCTCGCTGCCGGCCAGCAGGGCCAGCTTGGCTTCGACCTTGCGTCCGCGATGGCCGCGCCGGCCGGACTCGAGTACGAACTCCAGATCGCTGTTGGCGGCCGCCGCAGCGCCGGCCCACTGCACCGCCAGCGGCGGCCAACAGGAGCGGCCCAGGTTCGTGTGCACGACCACGCCAGTCGCGTTGATCACACGGCGGCTCGCTGGCGCCAGCACGCGCTCGACCCGCGCGCAAATCCTCTGCCTCGCCAGCGCGGCCAGTTGCTCGCGATCGGCGGGCAGGGCGCTAGTTCCGGACGCGAGCTCGTTGCGCAGGTCCGCGATCACCTGCTGGACCACGCGTGTAACCCAGATGCGCCGCCGGCCGCCGGCAACCGCTGCGATGTCCGGGTGGTCCAACAGAGCGCCGACCGGTGGCAATTCCCGCAGTAGAGGATGCGACATCCAGTGTTTCCTCGTGGGCGTTTCGGCGTCCAACGCCGCGGCGGCGCGATCAACCCCGCAGGGGACCGCTGTTCGTGGCGGCCAAAGGTATCAGACCCCGGCGGCCGTGTCCAGACGGCGCGGCGCCGGAACTGGACACCGCCGAGCGGCTTGCCTAATGTGCCTCTGATTCAATCGTATTAGAAAGGACGCGAAGTGCGGACCAAGCGACCACGCGCGCGCCGGCGAACCGCCGGCGGTTTGATCCTACCGCTGCTGGCAGCGTCGTTGCCGGTCTGGCTGGCCTTGCCGCTTGGCGGCTGCGGCCCGCGGCCGCCTCAGGTCGAACAGCCGTCCGCCGTTGCGGGATACCTGGCCGGCGTTCCCAGCCTCGCCGGCGTCGATCCATCGCCCGTGCGCGGACGCCGCATCCTGCTCGACCCCGGGCACGGCGGCGTCTTCCGCGGCGCCGTCGGCCCCGGCGGGTTGAGCGAGGCCGAGATCAATCTGGGCGTGGCGCTGTACCTTCAGGGTCTGTTGCAGTGGGCCGGCGCCGAGGTCCATCTGACGCGCACAGCCGACGTCGACTTCCTCTCGCCTGTGGACAGTTCACTGGTCGCCGATCTGGCCGCCAGGGTCGCCATCTGCGACAGCCTGCAACCCGACGTGCTGTTGTCTATCCACCACAATAGCACGGCAAGCGGCGATCCCGAGATCAACGAGACCCAGACCTACTATCCTCTCGGCCGCGACGGCGCCGATCTGGATCTCGCGCGCGCCATTCACCGCCGCCTGGTCACCTTGCTGGAGATCCAACCTGCGCGCATCTTGCCGGGCGGTTTCCATATCCTGCGCAACGTCAACGTACCCGCCGTACTCGGCGAACCGGCCATGATCTCCCACCCTGTCATCGAGGGCCGGCTGACCCTCGCCCGCAGCCTGGAACTGGAGGCTGGCGCTTACTTCCTGGGCCTGCTCGACTATTTCGCGGGCGGTGTGCCGCGCTGGCTGACCGCCGTGCCCGACACCGTCAACCTCGCGATCGCCGGCGAGCCGCTGGTGTGGACCTTCGACCCGGGACATCCGCAGGCCCCCGGCCTGGATCCCGCGACGGTCGCGGTCACGAGCGGCGGCTACGCGTTGGCGTTCAGCCTCGATGCGGCAGCGCGTACGATCACAGTCCTGGGCGGCGGCCTCGCCGAGGACACCTCGCTCGAATTATCGGCGCGCAACCTCGCGGGCCGTGCCCTGCCGCAGCAAGTCCACTGGCTGTTGCGACGCAGCAACGGTCCGTGGCGCACCCAGTATATCCTGGACGGTGAGCCGGCGCCGGCCGGCCGCGGGCTCCTCACGTACGTCAACGAGGGTCAAGAACTCTTGTGGTGCGGAGAACTGAGGATCGGGGTGCCGGAGGAACTCGCCGCCGGCAGCGGCACACTGCTGGCTCGTTTCACCGGGCGCCGCGGCTGGCACATCCTGACCCAGCCCCTGCCGCGGCTTGATCTGTTGCGGATCGGCGAGCGAAGCGCCGACGGCGCTCTCGCAATCCACGCGGGCTCGGCCCCGGCGCCGGCGCAGCTGCCACCTGGTCTGCGTTGGCTCGTGCTGCATGCCGACCGAGCGGCCTGGCCCGACCAAGCCGTCCCCGGCGGCGGCTGGCGGTTGCGCCACCCGACGGCCGGCGACGCGAGTCCGGGCAGACTACCGGCCGAGTGGCTGAACCCCGGTTGGCCGGCGATTCCCTGGCAGCCGGGCAGCCCGCTCTGGCTCGAGGCCGCCGGCTGCCTGCCGTTGTTCGCCGATGCGGAGGGGAATCAGGCTTGGCAACCGGAGCGAACCGCACCGCCCGATACCCTGACCTGGCAGCCGCTGCTGCCGGCGCTGATCGGCAAGCGCGTCGCCCTGGACCCGCGCGGCGGCGGCAGCCGCGAAGAGGGACGCGGTCGGTTGGGCACCCGCGGGAGCGATCTCAACCTGCAAGTGGCCGGGCGCCTGGCTGCTCTCCTGCGCGGCGCCGGCTGTGAGGTGGCGCTCGTGCGCGAGGACGATCAAGACGTCGCCGATCCGGAGCGGGTGCGCCGGGCTGATCACTTCGGCGCCGAGTTCTATCTCGGGATCGGCCGCGGTCCGGGTCCGGTGCAGGCGCGGCATCATCCCGGCAGCCGGCTCGGCACCCCGTGGGCGCAGGCAATAGCCGCCGCCTTGACGCGGCTGGGGGGCCGCGCGATCGCGGCCGCGCCCGCCTACGACTACGTGCTGCGCCATACCGCCGCGGCTGCCGTGCTCGTGAGCCTCGAATCGCCCGCCGACGGCGACAACGAACAGCGACTACAATTGCCAGCCTGGCAGGACGCGGAAGCCCGCGCCCTGCTGCGCGGCATCGTCGATTTGCTGCAACCCGGCACCGGCGCGGTGCAGCCGCCGGACCTGCTGGCCAGTCTCGGTCCGCGCGCGCTGGCCGGCGACCGCCTGACCTTCGCCCTTCTGGACGGGAATTTTCTCTGGCTGCCGCCTGGACCCGATGCAAACGCGTACTTAACCTCATGGACAACCGGCGACAGCGGTCTTCCGTGGCGCGGTGACCGACACCTCTTGGAGTTGCATGCCGGGTCCCAATGGCAATTATGGTCATGCAGCCGCCGCCACGACGGCCCCTGGTTGACGCAGCTCCTACTGGAGAATCGCTGAGCCGAGAGGCGGAACCGCGTGGCCGAGACCGACGGCAAGACCAGCCGACCACAAACGCGAATGGTCTCGCCCGCAAGCTTGGCGGAGCATCGTCGGGTGCGACGGCGTTTGCTCTGGTCGCTACCGGCAGCGTTGGTCGTGCTCGCCTTGCTGGTCCTGCTCGGGCCGAGCGCCGAAGAGATCGAACGCAAGTTCACACCCTACGGTGCTGAAGGCCCGCTGCGCCTGATGCCGGAGATAGCGATCGAGGACGGCGAGGATGCGTTGCATCGCCAAGCTCAGCGGCAGCAAGCCAGACCGGAGGCCGCGCCGCACTACGAGGTGTTGCCGCCGGACCCGCAAGCGCAGGTCCAGCAGCCTCCGCCGCTGCAGACGCCGCCGGTCGAGCCGGCGACCACCGTCGGCGCCGAATCCGAGGTGCCGGCCGATGCAGACATCGCCGCCGTCGGCAGCGGCGATGCCGAGATCGACCTGCTCATGCCGAGCCAGCTCGCCGATGCCGATTTCATCATTCGCAAACTCGTACGGCCGCTCTACCCGATGCGGGCGAGCACCTATGATCGGCTGCGACCGCTGATCGTAGTCGAGGCGGCGTTCTTTCTGAACGAGACCGCGGACATCGTTGCGGTGATCGTCCAGAAGAACGACGGGGGCGAAGTGTTCGCCGAGGTCGTGCGCGAAGCCATGCTGCAGTGGGAATTCGAACCACGCTGGCACGACGGCAAACCGCCAGCGCCGCGTTGGCTCGTCGTGACCTGGCGCTTCCGCAGCCCTTTCGCAGCGAGCGGCGATTGACGCCGGTGTTCCCGGAAGGCGGCGGCGGCCACGGTCTCGACCCTCGCCGAGACGAGGCACCGAACCCTGATCATTCATGAGAGATTGTCGCCAACAATTGGCAGATGCCCGCCAGGATTATTCGTATCGTGTCCAGTCCAAGCTGTCCGCTACGGCGCTCGCGGCTGGATCACCGTCACTGCTGTCGAACGCGGCGGCGTCGGCCGCCTGGCGCCGCAACGCCTCCGCGTAAAGATAGCCGGGAAACGGCACCAGTTCGCCGTCAGCGACCATGCGGATCGTCGCCGAGAAGCCGTCGGTACCGGTCGCGGCTATATTGCGGCCGCTAAAACCGTCGCGCAGAACATCGCGGAGCCGCCGCGGCGCGGTACCGTCTGCCGCGGCCAGAGACCGCCGCGCCAGGCGTGCCGCCAAGTAGGCACCCCGCGCGATTCGCGTCGTTTCCTCGTCGTACTGGTCGGCCGGCCACGCCGCCGCAAAGGCCGCGGGCCACTCCGGCGGATAGACCACCTCGCTGCCGGCGCACAAGGCCTGTTCCATGACGGACCCGGCCCGTTGCAAGAGCCGCGCGCTGTTCCAGTCGCTGGGACCCATGATCAGAGCACCGATCTGGTAGAAGTCGAGTTGCGGTCCCAGCAGGGTCATTTGGTCGACCGTCGCCGGCGCGAAGACGACTTCCGGGCGCGCCGCCCGCAGCGCCTGGATCTGCGCGCGGAAATCGACCGCTGTCGCGTTGAACACCTCCTCGCGCACGACCCGCCCGCCGGAACGCGAAACCGCGTCGATGAAGGCCGCCGCCTGGCTGGCGCCTTCAGGCGAATCGGGGCGGATGACCGCGAAACGTTCCTTGAGCAAGAGCTGCGTGGCCAGACGTGCCAGCATGTCGGCCTCCGCGTGACCCGTGAGATTGGTCTGCAAGACCTGGTCGCTCAAGAGCCCAAGACGCTCATTGGTCGCCGCCGGAGATATCAAGGGCACGCCGTAGTGATCCGCCACCAGCGCGGCGGTCGCCGTCGTCGCCGACAGCAGGGCTCCGATCAGCAGGTGACACCGCGATTCTACGCAGAGGCGGCGAGCCGCCAGGGCCGCTGTCACGACATCGCCCTCGGTGTCTTCCAGAAAGATCTGCCATGCCGCATGGCCGGCCAGGTCGCCGGCGGCCGCCAGACTCACGCCGGCGTGGAACGCGTTGCCGAACCGCGCATAGCGTCCAGTCACGGGCGCCAGTACGCCGACGTGCACCACCGTATCGAGTTCGGCGAACGTCGGACCGATCGGGCGCGCTTGCCGCGCCGCAAACCTGGCCGCGAGCACAGGCTCCAGCGGCGTCGCGGCCAGCTTCATGGCAAGGATACGTACAGCATCGTCGTTCAGATCGGAAACCAACGGCCGCGCGCGCCCGACCGCGGTTTGCCGGACGACGGAATCCCGCTGCGTCGCCGCGAGCATGCCGAGGACTTCCACGGCCGGCGACAGCTGCTGCGCGGCGGCGAGGCCGTCCGCCGCGGCCAGCATGGCCTCCGGCGTCAGAGGGCTGTCGGGGAAACGGCGAGGAAACGCGACAGCCAGCGCGCGCGCGCGCTCGTAATCGCCCAGGCGCACGGCCGCCGGAATCAGCCAAGAAACCACGACATCAGCCAGTGGATGATCGGGGTAGGAATCCAGCAACCGGTCGCCAAGCGCCAGGACTTTCGCGTCCTGCAGCAGCTGCCGCTCCCGCGCCAGCTCGTTGAAGAGCCGCCGGGGCTCAGGATCCAGCGCGGCGAGCTGGGCTTCGCGGTCCGGGCCCGCGACCGGTCGCGTACACGCGCCGCACAGACAGGTCAAAAGAATCCCCACCGCGAGCGCCACCCGTTTCCGAAGTTCGCTGCGCCGGATCATTCGCCCTCCTTGTCGGGATCCTCCGTCTCCGGATCCGTCCGCTGCAAAATGTCCAGCGGCAACAGGCTGTCGCGGACTTTTTCCAGTACCGCGGCCTCGAGATAGATCGGCGCGCCCGTGCGCAGAGCCAGGGCGATGCCGTCGCTGGGACGGGCATCCACGGCGACGACGTCGCGATCGCGGCCCAGGA
>Ga0334889_1001631_pt1 | contig 28569 bp, 26 predicted proteins | sample GraSluR1_MG_2_FD_207222 | JGI IMG/M metagenome (GOLD analysis project Ga0334889, IMG submission 207222) | Sludge microbial communities from methane-producing bioreactor in Wageningen University, Netherlands - Granular Sludge_8_08-R1 | ecosystem: Engineered > Bioreactor > Anaerobic > Unclassified...
TATCTTTTCTTTTGTTTTTGGTTGGTCTGCACTTAAATCCAAAAATAATAAGGGAAATTGGAAAAGTTTCGTTGATAACTGGTGTGGGCCAGGTTGTGTTTACAACAATTTTAGGTTTTTTGATTTGTCAGGCTCTGGGTTTTTCTATTATTGAATCAATATATATTGCAATTGCCCTCACATTCAGCAGTACAATTATTATCATGAAACTTTTATCAGATAAAAAAGACCTTGAAACATTGTACGGAAAAATTGCGATAGGTTTTTTGATCGTGCAGGATTTGATAGCAATATTTATTTTGATGATGCTGGCCCCATCTTCAAATGGAATCGGCATGCTGGAGATGGTTTTGATTACCGCTGTAAAAGGGTTGGTGGTAATTGTTGCATTGGGACTTGTAGGGTGGTTTGTCATACCTCCTGTCACAAAACACATTGCACAATCACAAGAATATCTGCTTTTGTTTGTTATAGGTTGGTGCCTTGTAATCTCAAGCGTATTTTATATTTTGGACTTTTCAATTGAAGCAGGAGCATTGGTTGCAGGAGTTATGCTTTCTTTTTCGCCTTACAATCACGAAATAAGCTCGAGGGTAAAACCAATCAGAGATTTTTTCATTGTGCTGTTTTTTATAATGTTAGGATCACAAATGGTGTTTGGAAACATTCTTCAGCAAATACCATTAATACTAGTTTTATCAGCACTTATACTTATTGGAAATCCATTAATTGTAATAATATTGATGGGATTAATGGGATACACAAAAAGAAATGGATTCATGGCAGGTCTAACTGTTGCACAGATAAGCGAATTTTCCTTGATTTTGATTACTTTAGGAATACGATTGGGGCATTTAACAAATGAGATTTTGTCCATTATAACAATAGTTGGAATAATAACCATAACTGGCTCAACATATATGATTCTTTATTCTGGAAAAATTTATCCCTACATATCGGGTTTTCTTTCATTTTTTGAACGAAAGGGGAAAAAAATTGATGAGTATAAATATCAAACAGATGGGAAATATGGAATAATTCTGTTCGGATACAATAGAATTGGATTTGATGTATTCAAAACATTGAAAAAAATTGATAAAAATATACTTGTCGTTGATTATGATCCGGAAACAATTATCAAACTCTCTAATAAAGGGATTGAGTGCAGATATGGGGATGCAAATGATTCTGAACTTTTGGATGAACTGGAAATTGGAAACGCAAAAATGATTATATCCACAATACCTGACGTTGAAACTAATTTATTGATATCCAAAAAAATAAAAAGTCAAAAGAAAAAGCCAATCTTCCTACCTGTTTCAACACAAATTGAAGATGTCTTTGAACTCTATGATGAAGGAGTTACATATGTTATAATGCCACATTTTCTTGGCGGAACAAAAGTAGCATCCATGATTGAAAAATATAAATTTAAGAAAGTAAAATTTAAAAAAGAAAAAGAAAAACATATTGCACACTTGAAAAAAAGAAAAGAAGATTTTGATGAATTAGATAAGTAAATTTTACAGTGAAAGGTTAGTCTGAATTTATTTTACTGTGGTGCCCCCATGTTTTTTTCCTTTTATTATTTTAATTATATCGCCCATATTTATAGAACCTATAAAATGCAGTTCTGTTTTATTTCTTTTTGCTAAAACAGTTGCTTTCTGATCAAAAATTAAATTCTGCCCGGGTTTGAACTTTTCTTTTATCATCATCTTGTACAAATCATTTAAACTCATTTCTGGAATTTTTGTTGCAGTTTTATCATATTTTGGATCAGCAGTATAAATTCCATCAACATTACTGATATTTACAACTTTTTTGGCTTTGCATTTTTCTGCAAGTTTAACAGCAACATAATCGGTCGTATGCCCGGGTGCAGTGCCACCCATAAAAACAAAATTGTATTTTTTCAATTTCTTCTCTGCTTCTTCAACAGTTAAACAAATTTTTGGATAAACTTTTTGTTTTTTTTCAATAAAATAACCTAAAACTGCCTGCGCATTAACCCTAGTTGAATTTATGCCCAAGTCATCTAAATAATCTTGATTTGTAGAAAGCTTTTTTCCTTCTAAAACCATTTTTCTAGCAAGCCACCCCCCACCAACAACAATACCGTATTTTTGTTTTGATTTGATTAAAATCTTTGAAAGTTTTTTGATTAATCCGATATTTAGTTCTCCAGGGTTAACAACACTCCCACCCAACGATAAAATAATTTTTTCCATTTAATCACCTACTTAAACGATTGAAAACCTTTTTAACTTCTTTTGCTGAGGCATTGGTTTTAACCCCAGTTGAAACAAAATGTGTTAAAGTTGCATTAAATCCTTTTTGTTTTAGTTTTTCGATAACATCCATTGTTTTTGGGGCAGAGCTTTTCAAAATCCCCCCCATATAATGCAAATCATAATATAGTAATTCTTTTTCTTCAGCCATTAAACCAATCATTTTGGTTGCTTGAGAATTAGGATAAAGAAAAGATGAAGATTGGAGCATTTTTTTCAATATTTTTCCGTCTTGAATTTTGCCCAGGTATATCGGACCCCCAATAATTTCATCTTTTTTCTTTTTCAAACCATTGTTGTAAAAATCCTTTAAGCAAACAGATTTGAATTCAAAAGTTTTTGGATTAAAAATTAAATATCCAATATCTTGATTTTCCTGTTCTGTTGCAGGAATTGCACCACGAACAACGCGCATAATACATTTGACATAATGTCTGTGTGAAAAACTCATTATTGGTTCTATTTTATATTCATATTCGTGCGCGACACGGGCAATATGGGCCAATAAAATTCTTGTGCCAAATTCATACAAAAACATTTCGTGGATTGGCTTTGCGTGATATTGTTTGGGTGTTGCCCTCCAATGCGCACCATGAAGAACTGCCGTGTCAGTTGCTGTTGCCGATAAAATTGCATTTTTTGTTGAAGAGTTTGCAGCAAAGGAACTCATTGCACTATGCAAAAAGGGACCTGGTGTTCCAAACGGATCCAGTTCAATAAAATTATACTCATGATGGGCAGATAGATGTTCTAAAATATTTTCACAAAATACTTTACAGTTTTTTATTTTATTGAGTTTTATATTTTTTTTAATCAAAGGACAAACCCTTTTGTTTGTATCAACTAAATTCACCAGTTCTACATTTTTATTTTCTTTTTTATACCTTAGTCCTCGAATCCCTGAGGCTGACATACCGTCACAAATTTTCAAAGTTTCATCTATCGCACCAACACATAAAGAAGAAACAGTTCTGTTTAACTCCATTGCAGGATTGTAAAAAGAATTGCCGAGATCAAAAACAACGCTTCCTTCTTTAATCTGTTTTTCAATTGTCATTGCAGTATGTATGTATGGAGCATTTAAAAATTTTCTTGAAAAAAATATCCAAACGTTTATATACTTAAACACCATAATATACCATATTAAACAAATTAGTTAACAAAAGGGGAGTGATTAAATGACACATAGAAAATCTGTAAATGTAAAAGAAATTGTAAAACGTATTATCGAAAATAAACATACGGCACAAAACTTTGGGAAATTGAAAACAGATATTGCTCTTCTTTCTGAAGAAATTAGTTCTCCAAAATTTGGAAATGAAAAATTTAAATTGCAAACAATAATCGATGAATGCAAAAAAGAAATAAGAAAAAAGAGATCTCAAATTGCAGAATATGAAAGAATTGTAATTTGGGAATCAAAAGATATTGATAGATTGGAATTGAAAAAAATGTTGTCGCGACAAAAAAACGAACTTGTGTCTATGATGGAAAAAATTGAAAACGCAGGACCATCGGCCACACATATTGGAAAACATGAATATGATGCGACTGTGTTAATTGCAAAAGATATTTTCAGACATTTATCACTTATCAATAGGGAATGGGAAGACGCCTTTAGTAAAACTAATATTTTAAAAGTTTCAGAACTTATAACTGAAAGAAATATAGAAACTATAGGGCTAAAAAGATATTATGAACAACTTGGTATTGCACAAGCAGATTTGGCATCTTCTTCAGAAAAAGAGAAGAGATTAGAACAGATGCGAGAAGAATTGGATGAAATTAAAAAAAGATTAATAAAAAAAGAAACTGAGGAAGACATGGCTGGAATGATATTTCAAGAAATGATTGCATCTATAGAATTTTCAGAAGAGCCCTCTATAAAACTAAAAATTCAAGGGAACGTTAGAGAATACAACGGAGATATATCTTGGGAATTGCCTCCTCTTCACGAGCAAATAAGATATCTGCTGACAATTGCTGCATATTGTGAAACATATCCTCAAATTTCAGAAAGTGTGTTTTTCAGAAAAATTAAACAGCATATTGGTGTTGATATAACAGGATCTGAAAATAAAACTTACAGAATAATTAGAAATGGTATAGTCCCCTCTCCCGAATGTGAAAAAGATACTGAAGAGGGATCAAAAACTGTGCGAAAGGCATTTGTATTAGAAATTAAAAAATACGGCAATTCCGATCTGTATACGCTATCTTTGAAAACAATGACGCCCGATGGAAATAAAATTGAACTAATAAAACCAGTAATGTTTTACAAAATAAATGAAGAAGAAAAGATAGGGGTGTGTGAAGGCCAACAACAATTGGTATTAAAGTGATCTATTAAAATGTCGCACTTTTTAGCCATATGTGAAAGCCTTTTTTATTTTGTGTTTTTTAATGGCTTTTTAATGGTAATTTTAACGTCGGTAAAAAGCTGCGAAAATCAATTTATAGAATAAAGCGAAGCTTTATAAATAAAAAACACAAAAGAAATATGTTTAAAGAGCAAATATTTGTAGATGTTTAAAATAAAATTTAATTTTATTTAGAGGAGAGAATATGGAAAATGTAAATGGAAATAATAATGGATATACGGCCGAAAACATTCAAGTTTTAGAAGGTTTAGAAGCTGTTAGAAAGAGACCTGCAATGTATATAGGAGACATAGGTATGAGGGGGCTTCATCATTTAATTTACGAGGTTGTAGATAATTCTATAGACGAAGCAATGGCAGGATTTTGCAGTAAAATTGAAATTATTTTGAAAAGAGATGGGAGCGTACTGATAAAAGATAATGGGAGGGGTGTGCCAGTAGACCCACACCCTAAATTAAAAAAATCTGCATTGGAAGTTGTTATGACTGTTTTGCATGCAGGTGGGAAATTTGACAAAAAAACATATCAAGTTAGCGGAGGGCTGCACGGAGTTGGTGTTAGTGTAGTTAATGCTTTATCTGAAATAATGATTGTTACAGTTTATAGGGATGGAAAGATTTGGAAACAGAGATACGAACTGGGAAAACCCGTTTCAGATGTTGAAAACATTGGAGAAACTCAAACGACAGGGACAACAATTCATTTTAAACCTGACAAAGAAATATTTCAAAGTACTGAATTTGACTATGACATTTTGGCATCTCGTTTCAGAGAATTGTCCTTTCTGAATGCAGGAGTAGAGATCACAATTTTTGATGAAAAAACAAATAAAAGCGACACCTTTCATTCCCAAGAAGGCATGATAGGCTTTACAAAATACATAAATCGTGCAAAAGAAAGTATTCACGATGTAATATTTTTCTCAAATAAACAAGGAGATGTATATGTTGATATTGCAATGCAATACACCACTGTTTATTCTCCAACCATATTGAGTTTTGTAAACAATATCAATACTATAGAAGGCGGAACTCATTTAACTGGGTTTAAAACTGCGATTACGAGGGCAATTAATGATTTTGCAAAAAACAACAAAATAAATGATAAAATAAGTGGAGAAGATGTAAAAGAAGGTTTAACAGCAATAATTTCTATTAAAATTTCTGATCCTCAATTTGAAGGACAAACTAAAACAAAGCTTGGAAATTTGAAAGTTCAAGGAATTGTGAGTAAAATCGCTTATGAAAAAATAAAACAATTTTTAGAAGAACATCCTGAAAGCGCAAACACAATATTAAATAAAGTTCTGCGGGCTGCAAGAGCAAGAGAAGCAGCACAAAAAGCAAAAGACCTTATAAGAAGAAAAAGCGCTTTGGAAACTGCCATATTGCCTGGAAAACTTGCTGATTGTGCAACACATGATTTAGAAAAAAGTGAGATATATATTGTCGAAGGTGATTCTGCAGGTGGTTCGGCCAAACAAGCAAGAGATAGAACAACACAAGCTATTTTACCACTCAGGGGAAAGATATTGAACGTTGAAAAGGCACAAATAAATAAAATTTTGAATAGTGCAGAGATTAGGACTTTGATTAAAGCAATAGGTACAAATATTGGAGAAGAATTTGATATTAAAAAATTAAGATATGGAAAAGTAGTTATAATGACTGATGCAGATGTAGATGGTGCACATATTAGAACACTACTATTGACGTTGATTTACAGATATATGCGCGAATTGATTGAAAATGGAAGGATATACATTGCGATGCCCCCATTATATAAAATTGGAAAAAACAGATATGTTTATTCTGATGAAGAATTGAAAAAAGCCTTAGAAGAAATTGGGAGTAATCCAGGGATACAGCGATACAAAGGTTTGGGAGAAATGAATCCTGAGCAATTGTGGGATACAACTATGAATCCAGACACTAGAACAATGATTAAGGTGAATATTGAAGATGCAGCATATGCAGATGAACTCTTTAGCATACTTATGGGTGAAGAAGTAGAACCTAGAAGGGAATTTATCCAAAAACATGCTAAAGATGTTAGAATGCTTGATATTTAAGGTGAGTTAAATGAAAGAATTGATTAAACCTATTGAAAAAGAAATGAAAGAATCATATATAGATTATTCAATGAGTGTTATTATAGGCAGAGCATTACCAGATGTTAGAGACGGTCTCAAACCAGTTCACAGGAGAATATTGTTTGCTATGCATGCTATGGGGAACACTCATTCAAAAGCATATAAAAAATGTGCAAGAATAGTTGGAGAAACGTTGGGTAAATTTCACCCCCATGGCGATTTGGCTGTTTATAATTCATTGGTTAGAATGGCACAGGACTTCTCAATGAGATATGAATTAATTGACGGTCAGGGAAACTTTGGTTCTGTTGATGGAGATTCTGCTGCTGCTATGAGATATACAGAAGCGAGATTATCAAAAATATCAGATGAAATTTTGAAGGATATTGAAAAAGAAACTGTTAATTTTACAGATAATTTTGATGGATCATTGCAAGAACCAGTTGTTTTGCCAACCAAAATTCCAACTCTGTTGGTAAATGGATCATCTGGAATCGCAGTAGGCATGGCTACAAATATGCTGCCCCACAATTTAGGAGAAGTTGTTGATGCGTTGATTATGACAATAGATACTCCCTCTGTTGATTTAACAGAAATTTTAAAGGTACTCCCAGGTCCTGACTTCCCAACAGGTGGAACAATAATGGGCAAAAACGGGATTCTTAATGCTTACAAAAATGGAAGAGGCTCAATTAGAGTTAATGCAAAAGCAGAAATTGTTGAAACAAAAAAAGGAATGCAAATAAGAATAACTGAACTCCCCTACCAAACAAATAAAGCGAGTTTGATTGGCAAAATCGCAAGCTTGGTTAAACACAAAAAACTTGAGGGAGTAAGAGACATCAGAGATATGTCTGACAGGAGAGGAATGTTAGTATTGGTTGACATTGATAAAGGTTTTGATCCTGATGTTGTACTGAAAAATTTATACCAGTTAACAGATCTGAGCAAAACTTATGGAATAATTAATTTGGCAATTGTAAATGGCATTCCTAAACAATTAAACATGAAACAACTTTTGAATAATTTTATAGATTTCAGAAGAGACATTGTATTAAAGCGCACTAAATTTGATTTGAAAAAAGCAGAAGAAAGAAAACATTTAGTTGAAGGTTTGATAACTTGCGTTAATAATATTGATGAAACTGTTAAAATTGTAAAACAGTCGAATGATCCTAAAGAAGCTTCAGAAAAATTAATGTCAAGATTTAATCTAAGCGAAGTTCAAGCAAAGGCAATTTTGGATATGAAACTTCAAAAACTTACTGGTTTAGAACGATCTAAGCTCGAGGATGAATTAAAAGACCTTCAAATTAAAATTAAAGCATATAAAACAATAATTGACAATGAATCTGTTTTAATGCAAGTAATAAGAGATGAACTTTTAGAAATAAAAGAAAAATACGGCGACAAAAGAAAAACAGAAATTTCAAACCAAGTTTTTGAAACGTTTGATAATGATGAATTGGTTAATGATGATCAAGTTGTCATTATTTTGACGCAAGATGGATATGTTAAAAGAGTTCAAATGGATGAATATCGCGCACAGGGAAGAGGCGGAAAAGGAGTTATAGGAATGAAAACAAAAGAAGACATGGTTGATGATATCATAGCTGTTAAAAATAGAGACTGGCTTTTGGTTTTCACAGAAGATGGAAAAGTTTACTGGATAAAAGCATACCAAATACCTGAAATGGGCAGGTATGCGAAAGGAAGGCATATTAAAAACTTACTCCAAGTTGGCGACTCCAAAGTGAGAACAGTTATTCCTGTGAATAATGATTGGAAAGGGTATTTGTTTGCAGTTACAGAAAAGGGGTATGTCAAAAGAACTGAGTTAAAAGCGTACAGCCATCCCAGATCAAACGGAATAATAGCCTTGAGCCTGAGAGAGAATGATAGAGTTGTGGGTGTTAAGAGAACTGAAGGTGAAGACGATATAATTATAATCACCCATAAAGGTTTGGCAATTAGATTTGATGAGAGAGATGCGAGATCTATGGGACGAACTGCCCAAGGTGTAAGAGGAATAAGATTGAAAAAAGAAGACAGAGTTGTTGCCTTGTGTGTCGCAAAAGATCAAACATTAACTATAACTGAAAATGGATATGGAAAAAGAACGGCGATTGAGGACTATAGAAAACAAAAAAGAGGCGGAAAAGGAGTTATAGGGATAAAAACAACTAAAGGTAACGTAGTTTCTGCCCATAATGTAACAGACGAAGACGAAGTGATATTGTTGAGCACATCAGGAAAAATAGTTAGAATAGCTGTAAATTCCATAAGAGTTGTTGGAAGAAACACAGTTGGAGTTAGGTTGATGCGTCTTGACCTTGAAGCCAGTGAAACAGTGGTTGCAAGCTCTGTTGTTGCTTCAGATCAAAATGAGAATGGTTCCACATCTGCCGATCCCATACCAGAGCAGGAAGATATTGAAAATGAAAACGAGAACATTGATTAAAGATAAATAATATTTTATATTCGATGGTCGTTTCTTATTTTTTCAATTATATTGGGCAAGGACTCTTCTGCCATATTGCCATATTCTTCCTTTACTTTGCCAATTCGAATATCTCCATTCATACTAGTAATAATATAGGAGAACTGCGTATCCTGAGAAAGAAGATCCTCACTTATATGCCCATGGATTATTGGGACAGGATATGAACATCTATGATTTGCAATATGGCAAAGATAATTAAGAAATTTTTCAGATGGGTACTCTTCTTCAGGATTTGGAGATCTGAACCTCTGTACACCCTGATAAACAACACCCTTACTTTTCAAAAAATGGTTGAACTCTGGCGATAACACTGTGGCATCATTGTTGTTTCTCATAGTTGAAGAAACAAAAAAGGCCTTGTGAGAATCCCTCAATCTATCCAGTGCCATAGAGGTATTTTCAAACGACCCATGTCCGCGTATAAAATCATGCTCTTCTTGAAAACCATCAATGCTAACTGAAAAAGAGATATTGTGAACATTTGCGAGTGTACCCACGCCCTGTTTAGCAATATAATCTCCGTTCGTGCAAACCACAAACATACAGTCTTTATTGGAACGCACTGTTGCCTCCAGAAGGGGCATCATTTGTTCTGACATAACTTCACCACCAACAAGAACAAACAGAGGAATGCCAATATTTTTTGATTCAGTGATAGTTCTCTCGAGTATGGTAGAATCTATAACCTTTTTATCGTGCCTCTGTTCTAAAGGAATATAACAACCAAGACAGTTACGATTGCATCCGTACGTCATTTCAATTATATTAACTGACGGATACCAAACTTGAGATTTAATAAACCTGGTGGAACGAAGATGATGATGTGTAAAATAAAATGCATTTAATACTGCATCGCGAATGTCAGCAGTTTTTACAATCGTTACACCCATGCGAACAAAATCTCTAAGGTTGGTATGATGGGAATGAGTAGCCATAAATATATATACTCTAAAACAATTTAAAAAACTTTCTGCGAGAATAAAAGTCGTGAAAATCAGTTTAACAAAAACCAATCGTAATTTTTAGTTTTTGAATGCAAACACAATTTCAAACAATAGTTAAAGAATAAAAATGATTTGTATTATAATAGTGTTATGGTTTCCAACCTTAAGTCCATTTTCACTCAGGGAATTGAAATTTACCCCAATCTTGTTTCACCTGAAAGAAAAAAGACTGGTGCAGCAGTTTTTGCTAAAGACAATCTTTTCATGATATCAAAAACATCAGGTTTGAATGAGAGGGGAAGAGGAGAAATAATTTCAATAACAGGTTACAAATTCGGGTTTGAAAGAACTCCATCTCAATTTCAAAAATTCGAAGAAGCTGTGCGAAAATCAAAATTGAAAACAAACAAAATGCCCAGAATGTTTGTTGAAATAATCGAGGATAGTGGTACCAGTTATCAAGTTACAACCGACGAAACAATTATTTATGATGTTTTTTCAGAAAACTATTGGGGCGATCTTTGGTTGCCAGAAACAGTCGTTGATTGGAATGGGAAAGATTATTATAACTATAAAAGAAAATTCAAATATTGGTTCACACTTACACAAAAAGGAGATAGAATAACTAGGGTGGACGCAATAGTTTTTGTTAATAATGGGTTTATCATCAAAGATTTAACTTTTACTGGTAAAAATGGTTGGTCTGATTTTAAATACAATGTTAGAGGTTGGACAGGACATAAAAAACAAGATTTGAGATCTGAGTTTTCAACCTTAGTAAGAATTGATGGGGCACATGGATATTATCACATACATTTTGGAAAATTAAGTGAGGGAGGAACAGTTGTTTTACCAAGTTTTGATGAACAAAACATTGAAATTAGAGCTTCTATATCCAACCCAAAATATCTTCAAAGAAAATTGAAGAGGCTGGATGAAAAAAACACAGGTCTTGTGATTGTTGATTAGAATTTATATTCCTCAACAGGATAACGGGCAAATAAAAAATCATTTGGAGGATAATCAACAACATAAACAGGCTTTTTTTGTTTAAGACTTTCTTCCAATATATTTATACTTCCTGAATTAGGTTTTGCCGAAACAATAACAAGGTTATCTGACAGATAAACCATTATTTGATTTCTTAACATAATACTCTCATCAGGTAATTCGCAATTTGGTGTTGAAATTATAGCCCCCTTATGTTTTAGAATCATTTCAAATAGCCAGATATTTTCAGAAGGTGTCGGACTGCGCAAGGGTGAAACAATAAAAACAGCTTGTTGACCTTGAAAATGAGCAACCATTTTCATAACATATTCCTCAACCCCATGGGATCCAGTTGTTATTATGTTTTTTGATTTTTTGAATTCGTTTTTTGCTATATCTGCCGCAATCTTTAATTCATAAATACTGGCTTTCGTTGTACCTGTAATAATAACTGGTGATTTGGGGCCCATGAATGCATCAGACTCTCCAACATATTGAGTACCAATTAATCTGCTTTCAAACCTTGAATCAAATTCTCCTCTTTGAACATATCTAATATTTTCTCTCCATTTAACAATTTTTTGGGAAGTCATAAATATGTATTGTGGGAAATTGTTTAAAAAACTATTTCCATATTCTCATATGATGATATTCACTTGCTTCTATTGTATCTCCTAGTATAAAAGCATCAGAATATCCTCTTAGTTTAAGTTTTTTGGAATTCTTTTTTAATTCATCCGGAGACATATAACAAAGTCTGCCTTCCATTTCAACCTCTCTTAAATCTGAGAAAATAGAATTGACATAGTTTTCTTGAAGCTCAATATATGTATTCAGGTTTAATGATCTAGCAAAGGCTTTCATATAAATAAAATTTATATCGTAAGTTATGTGCTCATTTTCTCTCCGTATAAAACCTAGATTTGTGTCAAAGGGGCACTCGATAGTTGTGAAACCATAATCAAAAACGTCAATTAATCCACCGTAAACCAACTTCGTATTGATTTGCCATAGATGATGCGCAGCTTGGGAATTTATCACAACCTCGCTTTCAGAAGGCAACATTTTAAGGAATTCGTATGCGGCAGGATTATTCTGGTATTTTTTCTTTAAAATGTTGTATACCTTATTTTGTTTAAAAGTAAAAATATCAGCTTCCAAATCATCCCAAAATTCATTCATTCTAACATAATGAACCTTATCTTTGGGTATTTCATCAGGACCTTCATAAACAACTGTTTCAATTCTATGTTTAGCAAGTAATTTTTTGGCGTTGGAAAGCATTTTTTTTGAGAAATCAAAAACTGTGTAATTTGTTTTTTTGTAGATTTCTCGATTTGTTTTTTTCAGATGGTCTAAAAAATTCAGCGCAAAGTGACCTGTTCCACATCCAAACTCCCAAACTTCTATTTCATCTAAATAATCAAATCTTCTTGAAAATTCAATGGCGTTCGCCTGCGATATATATTTATCATTGGCAAAAGTGAGAAAATTTAACTTTCCTTTTGAGTAGAACTCTCTGTTTTTTTTATTTTTCATTAGATACTGTTTCAAAGAACTCATTTTTATTCTTTTTGACTCGGCCTTCAAGAATGAGAGGTTTTGTTTTTTTAGTTTTAAATTCAAATTCAAGTCCATAAATTTCTAAAAATAAACCTTTCATAAAAAAAACAATGAAATTTGACTCAGCAATATTTAGTTGGATTGTGAAAGGAGTTGAAGAAAGTATTTTAATTTCTGAACCTAGGTCCTTAAACAATTCATAAATATATAGTATGGAAGATACTCTTTTCTTTTTTGCGAGCTCTTTCCCATATCTAGTTGCTTTTAGGGAAAAATCAGGAGTTTTGGAATCTATCTTCAAAATTTCACCATACAACTCATTATTAACATTGAAAAATTTAGAAACCCCTGGAAGCTTCATATGTTCACCGTTATGCCATTTTGAGAAAATGTAAATCCATATATCCCCCCTCGGATATTGGTAAGCCTCATTTTTCTAACTTCAATTGTCCTTGATAGAGATCTTCCAGTAGGTTCATTTTTTAAAAGTACAACACCATCGCAGATAAACTCAGAAATTGTATCTCTTGAAAGCCATTTGCTACCTTCACCTAATTCAGATGTAACAATAGATGTTACAGGATGAACATCAAGCATATGAATTAGATTAGTTATGGTTCTTCGGGTTACGGCTTCGGTAGGTATGCTTATTTTATCATTCATGTTGAGCATTTCTATAATTTCTGATGTTTCCACAAGTTCTGCATAAACTCCCAAAATTGTCAAAGAATCAATAACAAGTCTTGTTGGATTGTATCTTTTCAATATAGTTTGAAGATCTTTTAGTACTGTTGAAACGTGAATAGCATTTAAATCATAATATCTCAAAATAACATTTCCTTGTTCAACATAATCTCTCAATTTCCATCCAAATTGTTCAGATTGTTCCAACAATTGTTCGGGCATCATCTCAAAAGATATAAAAACACATTTTTCGCCTTTTTCAGCACCTTTGCATAGATATTGTAATGAAAAAACAGTTTTCCCAGTTCCTGCAGGTCCTGATACAAGTATAGTATTTCCTTTAGGAAATCCCCCTTGTATTAAATCATCCAAACCATATATGTGAGTTGGTATTCTTTCCATAAAAGATAATCCATGTCAAAATTTAAAAACCTTTACAAAACAATAAAATTGGCAGTTAGAAGTTTAATTAATTGCTCGGAATTAATCCCCTGTTATCTTTCTTGATAAAACATCTTTAAAATTTCCCCCGCTAATCTCAATTCCGTCAAAAAGACTGCTTGTTTGTAAAGTTTTTACAGATTGGACAAATGAATCCCCCAAATAATGCACAGGATTTTTCTGTAAATTGAAATAATACAAATCCCTAACTATATCAATAATTTCTCTGTCGTAAATGTTTCGAGTTATTATTAAATTTATTAATTTTTCAAAATATATTAGTGCTTCGTTTGGTTTAATAGCTTCATAAAAAATATGTTTAGTATTTGGGGCGTATTTTGAACCTGATTCAATAGAATCCAGTATTTTATCAAATTCAGATTTAGTTATTTTTGTTTTTATGTTCTGGAATGTGGCATATGATAAATCATAAGGGGCATAGTCTGCTTTTTGAATTGCACCATCATTTGATAAACTGAAAAGCAAATTATCCCAATATTCTATATCATCTATTAAAGGTAAAAGCATTGATACTAGATCATACAAGCTTTTCTTTGGCAAAAATGTCCAAACGGACAATTCTTTCAAGAAATCCAATTCACTTTTTATTACGTCTTCGGGTAAAGATTGGAGGACATTAGATAATATTAGATCATATTCAAGTGTAAGAAATCCTTCTGCTGCAGGAATTGGCGAATCCTTATAAGATGAATAAATTTCTCGCACGATATTTAATTTTAATTTTGTTGATTTTTCATCATTAAACCTAAAACAATAAAATTTAAAAAAAGATGAATAATATGTCTCAAAATCCATTTCAGTTAATTCTCTTTTCTGTATTCTTGAAAACATATCCACAACTATATTCTCTACATCATTAAAATCAAAATTTTTGGGCAGATTTGCATTATATAAAACTTCTTGCAAAGCACTAGAATATGATAAAATAAAATCTAAATTAAAATGATATTCTTCTCCTTTTTCACCAAAAACCTGATATTCGAACATGCTACCCACTGAATTTCCCAATCTCTTAATATATAAGTTTAAAATATTTAATTCAAAAAACAAATCTCGTTGATCGTTTTCTAGTTGTTGTTTGAGAAAATCAACAACCAGTTTTTTGAGGGCAGGATTTAACATAAAATGTCTGTTTGCTTCTACAATTCTAAAAACTTCATTAATAAATTTAATATCAGGTATACCTTCTGTTAGCTCATCTTTAAGATTAATTTTTTGTTTTTTTTCATTATCTTTTTTTCCAACATTTTTGTCTTCACGTATTCCAATCCTTTTTTCCATTTCCTTCACCATTTTATACCATTATTTATGACCTTTGATCTTTATATACTTATCTACTTTGTTTGAGGGAATAATGCACCCAAAGCCGAACTAATTTCACTTGGAGTTCCGATCAATGCTCTTACATCAGTAGGAAGGTTTCTGTTTTGTGCAGTATACACATGATTTTCATACCAATTAGGCATTCCTCCATTATTAAGAACAATTTGATTGAATTGGCCCCAATCTATTAGCGAATTTGCATTTCGGTCGTATATTTCCCCATATAATAAATTAATTACACTATTATTTGAACGAACAGTCTCTAAGAATCGGTTGGCCCCATCTGCACCAAGAAGTATATCAAGCATTGCCCTATCCTCATTTCTGATAACTCCTTCTCCAAAATTCCTTACTTCGTCAGCCAAACTGGTTAGTTGATTAGATAAAACCCTACTGATTTCAGAATTTGTGTATATGGATGTTAGGGCGTTTCTATCAATAACTAAAAAACTACGATTATTGCCTCTGAAATCACGATTGTTTTGAGAAATTTTAAACCCTTCGTGCAATAAAGTTAGATCATTGGCCGCATCCCCCGTACATACAATAGATGAACCGTGCAACATGATATGTCCCCTATCTATCTCAAAATTGTTGGCAATGTTTTGCTCCACATTAGATATAAAACTCGTAACTGGTCTTTCACCCAATCCTGCAGAACTGAATTTGACAAGTATTTTAGTTCCGTTGAATGAAATCTGGACATCAGGATCAATTTTAGATGCTTCACTATATACTGCGTGTGCGATATGTGTAATTACAATTTTGTTTGCTTCAGTATATCCTGTTGCGCTGTTTGCTGTTTTGAGAGTACGCGTTCCCCCAAATTGAACATTTGATTTACCAATTTTGAAATTGTGGTCAATATCTAAATCAAGAAGCATAACCACATCGCCATCTTTCAATGTGTTTTGAAAATCTTTATTGGGCCCACCACTGTCTAAACTAACTGTTTTACCATTAACAACAAGTGTTCTTTTTCCTGTTTTTGAAGAAGCTTCAGCAGAATTGTTGAGATCCTTCATTACCGGTTCAACTTTAATGAATTGGTCTGCCCTGAATTGAGGTACTGGCTCATATCTTTCTAAAAAATCTCTGGCCACAGCATAATTTTCAACATATAGAATACTTCCTGAAATGCCAGTTAAGAACCTGTCTACTAAATTATCTGAAGCACCAGCTTTTATAAGGTTGTTTCGTATTATAACAATCTCATTTGATAATGCATTGTATTGTGTTTCACTTATACTGCTCCGAATATCATCAGTTAAATTATTGAAGTTTACACCGTTCCTAGCATTATCATATATTCTTAATTGAAATTCATACATCTCTTGACCCTGAAGATTGACTCTCCGTGTCATCTCTCCTATTGGCTTCCAAATATTTTTTTCAACATTATGCATCCTGTCAGCAACACTGGCCAAATCTGCTGGATTTGATCGGCCTTCAATTACTGCTTTCGGATCAAACACAACGATGCTTGTCCTTTCATAGGGTATATCTAAAAGACCATGTTTCCCCCGTACACTAAATGTTTGACTCGATCTTTGTAAAAGAGGATCATTGAGGAGATTTGTTCGGTATGTTGGAGCGTTATTTACAATATCTCTTGCCCTGCTTACATCAGAAATTAAATATAATCCAAAAACTTCTTCTCCAGATACCATCGTTAGGGGTTTGTTATACCCTTCTAATCCAGATACAAAATTGTTTGATGACTCAACTATACGCCCCAAAACTAAATCAGGTTCTTCCCTTATCAATCTGTCATTCAGATTTTTGGTTGATGCACCATCTGAAAAAACAATAGACAATTTATATAATTGATCTTCGTTAAGCCCTACAAAATTTCTAAGAAAAGTATTTGTACTGTACGCTTCCGAACTATAACCTTGAACTGCATCAACTCCAGATTCTTTTGATCTGAAAACATCTGTTTGGACATTATACACATGTCTCCTATGAAATCTAGAATTAGTGATACCATAATCAAGTGTAATAGCTCGAGGCGCAAATTTAAAACCAAAACCTCCCGTATCTGGATTTCTAAACCTAAAAACAGCATCGCCCCCAGTATATGGAGTAACGTTGATATAGGGCATACGGCCCGTAACTTTCATTCCTGCATAACTAGCATATGCAACATCTAAAAGTACATCACCCAATGTAGTTTCTCCACCAGATATGAAATCAACAACCCTATAACCCGTTCTTGATAGATAATATGCACTCATAGCCATATCAGTTAATCTCAGTCCATCTGCAAGTAAATTTGATGCAACGCTTTTGGTTGATGCTGTTGAAACCGGAGCAACATTCAAAAACCATCTTAAAGCAGTTCTTTGACTGAGTTCATTTTCAATTCCTCGAGTTAAATAACCTCCAGATGGTCTTAACATGGGTGTTGCCATAAGCATTGTTTGACCTGCCAAAACAAGAGTGTTCCAATTAAAAAAATATGCAGGATTTTCATATCTAAATGAATCAACAGCATATTTTGAACCTAAGAGTGCTGCCCTGCCTAAATAAAAACCTTGTGAAAATCTAGAAGCCAATGAAAGTACTTGAACCCCCTTATATGCAACTGCTCCCCCTAAAAATGATGATGCCACCATGAGACCTTGTGTTTTTGGGTCGTTTATAAAACCTGAAAACGCACTTTCTGTCCATTCATCATTGAACCTATCGTATATTGGATGGGGTGACCAATATATATTATTTTTATCAGATGCGAGATAACTGTATAATTCAGGATTCCAGAACGGTATGAATCTAGAATATTTTCCGCCTAATATCTGGCTCCAGCGATTTGCATAAGGATTATCTGAAGCATAAAAAGCAGATTCTGCTGCTTGTCTTTTTTCACTCCAGACATTAAAAGCTTCAATTGCATTTGTTTTTTGTTCTGAAGAACCGCCCATTGCATTTAATGACAAATGTACTGCATGTAAGATGTCATTTATTTCTGAATCAGAAAATGAATCTCCCATCACAAGAAAAGCGATGGATATATCACTTAACTTCCCGCTTAAAACCAATTCGTTTCTTGGATCAATAAATGAGCCTGAACCTCCTACATTGCCATATAACAAAAGATCATTAAGCATTTTTTCTATTTCATAAGACGCATCTTCTTGGCGGTTTTGATTTAAAACTGTTGAAATAGATTTTAATTCTGCTGCTAATTTTAAAACTGCCATTGCTTTGTTAATATTGTCCTGCAATTCTTCACTGTTTTTTGAATCTAGTATTGCTTGCACATACACACTAGTCCGAGGTATAGATATGTTAATCTGTCCTTCTCCTGCTTCGATAAGCATAGGTTTCATAACTGAAAGCATTGATGCTTGTTTAGATATTTGAAAATATATGTCCCCTAAATCAGCAAGACTTTTTGCAGAATCAATCATATCTTTCCATTCTTCAATATAAGGCCCTATATCTAAAGACATGTGCCTAAGAAAAACTGAGTTTTCATTCATGGGCCTATTCAATTTTAAATCTCTCTCAAAAATTCTTTCAATCCGCTGCGTTAGAATAATTTTTTGGCGTTCGAGAGGGGTTGTTGCTTTCTCGAATTCTTCAATTACCTGTTTATCTTTTTCATCTTGTTTCTGGGATAAATTGTAATAATATGTAGTATTTTCAAAATCATTCCTAACAACATCAGGAAGTTGTGAGGATTTTACTTGCTCAGGAGAAGGATAAGGAAATCTTGTTCTTTTAAACTCCTCTAATTGATCTTGAGGAGTTGTTTGATCATTTTGTTTACCTCTGATGAAAGATAAAGGATCCAACATGCTAAGATAATCCCTTGTTGTTGTACGAGTTTGTGTAGTTGAAAACCCCACCGAATCTAAAGAGTTATCTGGCAATGTTGATTGTATTGTAGAAACAGGCGGAAAAAAATCATGTATACCTGCATCTTGTTCTATATGGGTCAATAAAATTAAACCCTCGAGCTCCGCTCTTTGAATTTGCCTAAAATTTTCAATCGTATTTTGGGCTGTTTCAATAGAGGTATAAAGCTGAAGTCTAGCCATATAAAGTTGCTCATCAACCGTTCCATTTATTTGCAGCATATCATATGAATTTTGAATTGAATTATTGTAAATGTTAAAAACATCAGTTAAATTATCTGCTATCTTTTCGCCATCAGAACCCAATTGTTTTAAATTATCAATAATTACTTTGAAATCTGGTTTAACTTGGTTTAATTCTATTTGATATGCCATAACAAGTGTTAAATATTTTAAAACATCCAATTCAAAAAACAAATCATTATATCTTTCATTGCCTGCGCCAGGTATTTCCTTTTTTAATTCATATGCTTTATCCAATACACTTTGAATTTCAGATTCAGTATAACCAAGTTCTCTAGAAAGTTCAATAAATTGCCCAATTGTTGTATCGTATTCTGTTGAAAGTAAACCGCGCATATATAAATCTCTATCTTTGGAATTGTATGCTCGAACAAATAGTTCGGCAGATTCAGAATAATTGTTATCTAAAGAATTAGTCACAGCTATAATGACGCGTGTCTCAAAATCTAAATTCTCATAGAAATTTTCTAATTCTGATATTGGAAGAAGGCCTGGAGAAGTATTTTCAAAAAGATTTATGAAATACTGATCTGGAAAAACAGATAAACCTAAAATCTCTTGAATTTTTTGTTTTTGCTCGTCCGTTAAATTAGAAAGTGGATTGTTGTAAACCAATAAATGTATTTCTCCCATCAATCTAGATTTGTATATCAAACCATAATCTTGTTCTTCCAATCCCTGCTCAAAATAAGGGAGAATATACTCTCTTGCTTCGGCATCCAGAGATCCAATCGAGATTATACAATCAGTCAACTGTATGAAATTGTTTGCTTTTTCTTTCATAGTATTGAAATTTTTATCGCTGACAATTGCATCATATTGGTTTTCCCAATAAGCAATTGCTTTTTCTTTTAACTCAGGGGAGAAATTTAATCCTTCTAATTCTCCCCGTATTTGATTGCGAACAGTCTTAATGTTTTGAGAAAAGTGTTTCATATATTCGTTTTGTTGATATGTGTCAATTCTAGTTGAAACATCTTCTATATATGTTCTAGCATTTTCAATAGATTCAATTTTGGAATCTTCAGACAACATTTTTGATGCTGCCAATAATTTTACACTTGCAAGTTTTAACTCAATCGTATCATGTGACTTGAATTCCAATGCCCTAGATATTGCATTGAGTCTTAGTTTGCAATCGTTTAGTGTATTTGAATCTTTGTTGTTTAATTGATCATTTATGTACCTTAGTTCGCTCACTAATTGATCGTTTGAAAAAGATAGATAAGTAGTATAATAATCTGTGGGTGCACCGATAGAATATTTGTCTTGAACTCGGGTGGGGACTATCAAAGAAAGACTTACCCCTTCCTTTCTTGTTTCTTCATCTATTCTAAAAGTATGTGACATATAAATTTTTCAATACAAATATTTAAATATTATCCCCTTTGGAAGGCTTTATAAAGTTTTAATATTTATATAAAACATATGAGGTGTTTATATGAAATGTCCAATTGTGAATAAAGAAGCTTGTGTCGGATGCGGATCTTGCGTAGCCATGTGCCCAAAAGTATATATCATGGATGATGATGGAAAATCTAAAGTTGTGGACTGCAAAGGGGCATCTGAAAATGAGATACAACAAACAATTGATGTCTGTCCTGTACAAGCAATTAAATGGGAAGAAAAATAATTTTTATTTTTTTAATTGTTTAATTTTGGTGCTTTTTTTATTTTGTTATAAGCTGTTTTGAAGTTATGGTCGGATGTGAATAAACCATAAAATAAAGCAGGTCGTAAACATTTTAAACCTGTAGAATTGAGAAGTAATTTATAATTTTTCCCATCTTTAGTTTTAACGGACAAATGGCGAGCATATGCTGCAGGCGGGGAAGGAAAAAAACCAAATCCCAACTTAACTGATTTTATATCCTCCCAAATTATAAAAATATCTTTGCAATTTTGATTGAAACCAATACCATTCTCATATAATTTTAAATATGAATTTGCTGATAAAAATGCTATTATAGATAATAAATTTAAACAAAACAAAAATAGGATTGCAGAACCAAACAAAATAATGAAAAATCCAATTAAAACGTTTCTAAACAAAATAAAAATACCCATTAAAAAAACTGTAGAACCAAATAAAAGAAAAAAAAACAGCAGTAATATATTTATAATCTGTGTAAAAAATTTTGAGATGTGAAAAATATTCTTGACCGTGCTTTTGTTTACATCACTTTCCCAAAAAATTTTACCTTTTTCAATCATTTTCACATACCCCCAATTGTTTTATCAGATCATTCTCCCAACAATAGTTTTGGCATCGAATCTCTCCAAATTTTCATATTTCTGACCCGTTCCAATATATATGATGGGCGTACCAGTACCATATGCAACTGATAAAGCAGAACCTCCTTTAGCATCACAATCTAACTTGGTCAAAACAACGCCATCGATAGGAATTATCTCTTTGAAATTATTTATTTGTTCAACAATCGCGTTTCCAACAACTGCCTCACCTATATATATAACAAAATCAGGTTTTACAATTCTGTTTATTTTCCTTAATTCTTCCATTAAATTATGGTTTGTGTCTTGTCTTCCTGCACTATCAATTAAAACAACATCTATCTTTTTGGATTTGGCATTGTTGACAGCATCAAAACCCACAGAAGCAGGGTCAGCCCCATATTTTGATTTAATAACAGGAACATTTAACCTCGACCCATGAATCTCTAATTGTTCGATGGCTGCAGCCCTAAAAGTATCTGCAGCACACAATAAAACAGAATTGTTTTGTTTTTGAAAATGGTAAGTAAATTTTGCAATTGTTGTGGTTTTTCCTGCCCCATTGGGGCCAATAAAAAGTATTTTAACTGGTTTTTCTCGGGATTTGGCTTCTTCAAAAACATCAGGTCCTTCCATATCCATAACATCGATCAACGCTTGTTTGATTCTTTGGGCGACTTCTTCATGCAATTTATCTTTAGGTATTTCAGCGCCCACCAAACTTTCTTTTATTTTTAAAATAATTTCCTGACTAACAATGTAAGCAACATCTGCCTCTAAAAGCTCCAGTTCCAACATATCAAGATACTCTTCAATATCTTTTTGGGATATTGTAATCTTTTTAGTCAGTATAGAAGTAACTTTTTTGAAAAGGTCTAATTTTATTTTTTTCTCAGGTTTCTTTTCTTCAACAAATTTTGAAGGTTTATCTTCAATTTGTTTCTCAGATATATCGTACTTGATTACATCAGTTTCTTTATAATCTAAATCTGAAATTTCAGGTTCTATATAATCATCAGAAATAGGAAGTATTGGTTTAGGTTCTGGTTCCTCAACAGATTCAATACTCTCCTCTTTTGTTTCAATTTCTTTAAACGGTTTAGATTCTACTTTTTTTTCTTCTTTTTCTTTTGGTTTGTCTCTTTTTTTTTCTTTTTTGATTTTTGCAGATTTAACTTCTTGTTGGGGTTTTTCATCCTCTTCCCCAATAGTTTTTATTTCATCTAAATCTTCAATAATTATTTCATCTTTTATAAAAGTAGTTTCTGATTTTTCCAAAGCAATTTTTTCTTTTGATTTTTTTTCTGGTTTTTCCTTAACTTCTTCTTTGGGTTTTTCTTTTACTTCTGGTTTCTTTTCTTTTGGTTTGTCTTCAGCTTTCTTAGGTTTTGATTCTGATGTTTCTTGTTTTTTAGATTCTGGTTTTTCCTTAACTTCTTCTTTGGGTTTTTCTTTAAATTTTTTGGGTTCGGGTTTTTTATCCAAAGGTTCTTTTGTTTCCTCTTCCTTTTTTTGAACGATATTGCCAATGAAATTAGATAATTTCTTTTTTAAAATATCGAACATTCAAAACACCAGTTATTCCTTGCCATCAACATTTTTTGCGAGCAAAGACTGTCCAATTGAATTTAATTTGGAAACAGTTTCAACACCCTTACTAAATTCCTCTGTTAAATTTTTCAGAGTTTCTATTTGGAATTCCAGCCTTTCCGATGTAATTTTAACCGCTTCTTCAGGTTGGGTTTTTGAAACATAATACGAACCGATATCGATGAAAACATCACCCTTAACAGGTTTTCCAGGAACATAAATTCCTCCGCCAATATTGAAATTTATGCTTGGATTTTTCTCAATATCCTTTACTGCACCCAAAGCAGTTGAAAGTTCATCAATCTGGGCTTCAATCATTCTTATTTGATCTTGAAGATGTTTTGTTTTTTGAGTATATAAATTATAGTAATAAGTCACAACTGAAAGTTTTTCCTCATCATTTTGAGCATTATCAAGGGCTTGTTGAATAAAAGGTTCCATAATATCACCACCTATTTAACTTCTTTAATATTTTTAACAACAACATTACCCTTTTTAAGTTTGTTCTTGGCCCCGAAATGTGCATATGTTTTTGTTTTTGCATGCCCTTCCGAATTTGCCTCAACATTAAAATTAAATTTTCTTGATTTAATTCCCATTTTAATATCTCCAGAAACTTCATATTTCATAATTTTCACCTCATAAGATCTAATGCTTCTTCTACACGTTGAACTTCTACACCTGTTGATTCTGAACCTATTAAATACCCATTTGAATTTGCTATTACTGCTGTTCCTGCAAAAGGAACTCCGAAATTAACAGTTACATTAATACCTTTGACTTTGAAGATAGTTTCAAGTTCTTTTATAACCTCAGGAGGAGTTTCGTTATGACAAATAAATCCTGAATTGGTTGCCATGCACATAGAACCCACTGTTTTGTATCCTGCTATCTCCATAGGTATAATTTCAACTCCCAAAACATCACTTATTTTTTTTATTTCGGGAGAGGTTATATCGGGATTAATAATACCTCCACTGTCATTTACACATATATTATTCCCATTTGCATTATGAACATTGGAAGACTTATGGAGATGAACATTATAATCTTTTGATACTTGTTTCATAGTTTCAGAACCAACATCCCCAAAAATATCACTGAATACTACACCTTTGTTGTTTAATGCAGTGTAAAGACCAGTTAAATCACTTCCTCCACTGTCAACTTTGATTAAAGGAACTTCCAATCTCTCATTTATAATTTTAATTAACATTTCATCAATAGCCAATGGACCTAAACAAAAATTATCATTAGCTTTGAAGTATAAAGAAAGAAAAGGATTCCCAAAAAAATCAGCTTTAGGCGGTTTTATCATCTTCTTTAACCTCTTCAGTCTTTTGGGTTTTTTCTTTTACTTCTGGTTTCTTTTCTTTTGGTTTGTCTTCTTTCTTTGATTTTTCTTCCTTTGTTTCGTCTTTATCTTTAGTTTTTGCTTTGCTGTCTTTTTTTGATTCTTCTTTTGCAGATTTATCTTTCTTATCATCAGAAGATTTAGGTTTTTCTTTTTTAGATTCGCCTTCTTCATCAGGATAATTGATTTTTACAACTTTCCAAGTTTCATCAAGCAGCATGACTTTAACAACTTCAGTATCATCTTCTTTTTCTTTGATAATTTTAACTTTGATTTTTCTGGGGGGTTTTTGTATACTTCTTGCCCAAATCTTTGAATTTACCCCCATACTCATTCTAACATTTTCTTCTTCAACATGCATGTGTTTTGCTGCAAACGATCTAATAATTTTAACTGCTTTCCTAGCACGCTTTTGCCTTATAGTTTTATAAGCTTCAGACAAAGGGATTGTATAAATTCTTTCCATAAGATCACCTATTTACTTTTTTTGAGTCTCCTAGCTTTTACAGAATGCTCTTTTAGCAAAGTTTTCATTTTAATTCCTCTTCTTCTCCAATTTCGTCTTTTGGGATTATCTCTTAATTTTCTTTGTGTTCTTATTGTCACAAAAGGTGGCAAACGCTTTGTTTTTCTATTTTCAACAACAATCTTTTCTTTTTCTTCATCTGATTTTTTACTTCCCATAACCATAACCTCCTATATCCTCTTTATTTTTGTATTTCTGCCAGAATCTCCTTTTAGGTATTTTAATAAATCAATGAGTTCTTTTTCGGTTATTTTTCTCCCACCAAGTTTTTGTGAAGATTGCAACACATATTGGCTTGCAAGCACAAACAACCTATAATTCACTATTTTAACGTTCATCAATCTATCATATGCATTTTCTTCCAGCAATAACCTAATATTCTTCTTTAATTCTTCCTCTAGTTTCATTTGTTGTTCAGCCTGATCCATTTGATTTTTGTATTCGGCTTCTTTTTTTTGTTTGATCTCATTGAGTTCAGAATCATCCATTGAACACACCTAATTTTTTCCTCCTTTAGCTACATCATTAGCTGCGTTATCAAGCAATGCTTGTCCTTTAGCAGTTATTAATCTGCCAACTTTTTCTTTTTTAAGAAAACCATGTTTTTCAAGAGCTTGTATGGATCTTCTTATTATTGCTCCGCCGGCTTTGGCATGTCTGTCAGGTTTCCTGCCTCTGTTTTTTCTTCCGCCATAATGGTCTCTCAGATTATTGACACCTGTCTTCCCATTGACGTAGTACTTCCTTAAAATTGAAGCCATTCTTAGATACCAGAAATTCTTTTGTTCTGGTCTGCGTTCAGCAAAAGAACCTGATTTAACGTATTTGAGCCATTCAGGATTTTCAACCTTGACTTCTTTCTCAAGTTTTTCTGCTGCTTTTTCAATCAACTTATTTGGTTCAACATCGTAAACGGTTACCATATATATACCTCCTTATAACTATTAAGTAAACGGCTAATTAAACACAACGCTAAACATAAATCTAATAAGATATATATTTAAACCTTTTTATACTTTTTTAAAGTTTGAGCATAAAAAGTGTGTGAATAATATGAATTTTGCTGATTTGGATGAAAATTTTAGGGATTTTGCTAGATCTAGAGTTATGGTGGTACCCATACCTTATGAAAAGACCACGTCATATATGAAAGGTACTCAAAAAGGTCCTGATGCAATATTAAAATCATCTAGAAATATTGAACTTTTTGATTATGAAACAGGAATTAATGCTGCTGAAAAAGGAATTTATACAACTGATCCAATATCCTGTGATAGTGCTTTGGAATTGATTGAAAAAACCAAAGAATTTTGCAGATTTATAAATAAAAAAAATAAATTTCCTATTTTTTTGGGTGGTGAGCATACAATTTCTATAGGGCCTGTTTTGGCATTTAAAGAATATTATAAAGAATTATCTGTTTTATGTTTTGATGCCCATTTGGACTTGAGAGATAAGTTTGAAGAGAAATATTCTCATGCTTGTGTGATGAGGCGTATTAATGAGAAAGGAGTAGGCGTATCTTATGTGGGTGTAAGGTCTTGTTGCGAGGAAGAAATAGAGTTTGTGAAAAACAATAAACTTAAAGTTCAGTGGGATAATGTTTATGATGTTAAAAAATTAATATCTAGTCTCAAAAAAAATGTGTATATATCTATTGATCTTGATGTTTTAGACCCCTCAGTTATGCCTGCCGTCGGAACTCCAGAGCCCGGAGGACTAGGTTGGTATGAATTGTTGGAAATTTTAAAAGAAGTTTTTAGATCAAGAAAAATTGTGGGTGCTGATGTAGTTGAACTTTGTCCGATTGAAAATTTAGAGTACCCCAATCTAACTGCCTCAAAATTAGTTTACAAATTAATAACGTATGATTCAATTAATCAACAGGTTTAAAAACTTGGTCTGTTTGTTTAAATTATGGAAAAAACAAAAAAATCTATAAAAAACAAAAAAAATGTGAAGAAAAAAGCAGTTAAAAGTAAAATTGCTGTTAAAAAAACAAAAACTAAATCAATGAAGAAGAAAACTGTTGCAAAGAAAAAACCTGTAAAAAAAGCAGCAGTTAAAAAGAATGACGATATTAAAAAAGAAAAAAAATCTATAAATATTTCCAAGAAATCCAATTTAGATATAAAAAAACAACGGCAAGAAGTATTAAAAAATAAAGAAATCGCTAGATATCTTCAAGAGAAGGGTGGAGAGTATGCCCCGATAATAATAGAAAATTTGATCACACCAAAAACTGCAGATGAATTGGCAAGAGAATTTAATTTTAAATTGAGCTGGTGCAGAGCTTGTTTAAATAGATTGTATAACTTAAGATTAACACAATATTCAAAAATTAGGGACTCTGAAACAGGGAAATATGAGTATAAATGGTTTGTTAGGGATGAATATTTAAAGAAAATGGTGGAAGAATTTGAAAAAGATAAGGATATAGTTGTTTAAAGTGTTTTAAAGTGTTTATACCTGTTGTTTTTAATGGTTTTATATGTTTACATAATTTAGATGTATGTGTAAACAGGAACGTCTGAATAATTTTGAAAAAGCAAGCATTTAAAAACAAAAAAATACACATTATTAGAGTATGAAGACTAAAAAGACTAATCTCAAAAAGAAGAGCCCTACAAAAGCTTTGAAAACAAAAAAATCTGCTGTGAAGAAAAAAACAGTTAGCAAAACTAAAGTTATTGTTAAAAAAACAAAATCTAAGACAGTTAAGAAAAAAACAACTGTTGGCAAGGTTGCATTGAAAAAAACTCAAGGGGCTTCAAAAAATAAAATTTTGAAAAAGACAATCGTTAAAACCAAAGCTATAAAAAAAGACAAAAAATTAGAAGAAAAACCTGTTAATTTGGGAATGTTGAAAAGACAGAGAAAAACAATTTTAACAAAAGAAGAGGTTAGAAAATATCTCATTCAAAATGCAGGCGAACATGCACTTGTAATTGTTCAAAATCTTGTTGATCCAACAACAGATGAAGATCTTGCTAAAAAAATGAAAGTTAGAGTTAGTGAGATCAGATCAACTTTGAATAAACTTCATGGATTAAGATTAGCAAAATATTCGCGAAGTAAAGATGAAGAAACAGGTTGGTATACATATAAATGGAATGTGAGGCATGGCAATGTTATGGACATGACACATGTAATTGAGAGTAAATTATCAGAAAGATTATCTATCATACCTGAAATGCTGTATTATTGCAGTAATTGTAGTGATGAAGCATGGGGTTTTGATGAAGCAATGGATATGAAATTTAAATGCCCAAGATGCGGATCTGTTTTAAATGAAGCAGATCAAGAATTTAAAGAAAGACTTAAAAAACTTTACATCTGATTGTAGGTTATGATAAAAATTTTTATAGTTTTTTTATTTAGTTTTTTGATTTTCTGTGGTTGTTGCAATATTTTTGAAACTGATACAGTTGATGAAATTGAAGATATACCCAAAACAGTTGTTATTTTACAACCTATAAAAAATATAACGGACGAACCTTTGAATGAAACTGTGGATGTTGATAT